>Ga0206129_10003915_pt1 | contig 16828 bp, 14 predicted proteins | sample Helgoland_Spring_8_FD_148616 | JGI IMG/M metagenome (GOLD analysis project Ga0206129, IMG submission 148616) | Pelagic subsurface seawater microbial communities from Kabeltonne, Helgoland, North Sea - Helgoland_Spring_Bloom_20160502_2 | ecosystem: Environmental > Aquatic > Marine > Epipelagic ...
GCTCTCCCCCGCCGACGAAGACGCCGCAGCCGCCCTCGCAAACCCTGCCCTAACCTTCTCCCTCACCGAGAACACCCTCGACGAGTTCGGCGAAAAGATATTGAACGGCGAGAAAACAGAAGCCCTCACCCTAGCCTTCGACCCCGCCGCCAAAACCGTCTTCGGAAAAATCTCCTCCGACCCCTCCCCCTTCACCCTCCCTCCCGAAACCTTCCTGAAACTCAGTATCCCATTGCTGGACGAGTGAGACGCATCAAATCTCGTAGGTAACCCGGATATCCGACCCGTCTGCCTTCAATTCTTTGGTGTTCCGTGAAACCAGAATGCAGCCTTCAACCCGCGCCGTCGCATAGACAACGGCATCCGGTGTGCGACATCATCTTTCCTCAAGGTTGCCGAAGGGGACTCCCGTGCAAAGGCCGTGCCGATACCGAGACTTAGAATGAGGCCTTCAGGAAACAAAATGACTCCACGTGCTTTGCCACTTTCCACGTGAAGACCTCTTCCTTTGCGCCTCTCCCTCACCGCCGCAGGAATTTCTCCTCCTGCGGCACCTCCGCGGCAGTGGCGCGATCCACCACAAGCACGGCGCGCAGCGTACCTTCTTCCTCTGGAAAGGTCATCGTCCCGGCAACCTTCACCCAGCCGTTTTCCGGGAGCATGGGAGGCTTTTTGCCGAACTCCAGAATGATGGGGATAGCTCGCGAGTCGGCTACACAGCAAGTCATGAACATGCGATAGAGCCTCATCCGGGTGCCGCTATCGTTGTTTACCTTTTCCTCCACGATGCGGCCTTCGGCTTCCACCTTCAGCCCGCCGAGAAGATTCTGCAACTCCCTGTCGCCGGTTGCGAAAAACAACTCCATCAAACTGAACTCCAGATAGCCGTCAGAGGTTTTTCGGTGTCCCTTTTCGATCTCCTCCAACGTCAGCGGCGGTAGTGCAGAGGCAAGGAAAGGCGAGTTACCCGCCTCCACATCCTCATAGAGACCCTTCCGCGCGAGGGTGGATTGGGAAAACCCGTCCTTGGTCCACGCCATCGAGCAGGCGACCGGAAGAGTCATCAAAAGCAGCGCCGCAAGCGGGTTCATATCGCCACCTTCATGGTCGTGCTCCTCGCCATGCGCGTGGTCGTGACCGCAATCCGCTTTGCGGAAAGCGGTGAGCAGATTGAAAAGCCCCATCACCGCCAATCCCAGCCCGCCCGCCAGGGCGATGGGACGGAAGTCCGGTGCGAGGTATTTCACGATCCTGCCCGAGCCGTAAAAATACAGTATGCACGCAGCCCAAAGCAGCACGGCCAACGAGAACAAAATCCTGCGTAGCTCGGGCTTCATGGCGCCACCCCCTTCGCGATCCACATTTCCCATGCCACCGCCACCAGCCAGATCACCACGAACAGCGATGCCGAAAGCGCGAGAATGAACTTCCTACGCATCACCGTCTGATAGAGGAAAATCAGTTTTACATCCAGCATTGGTCCGAGGACGAGGAAGGCCAGCTTCGCGCTCCAGGTGAACTTCGCCAGCGTCGCCGCAATGAACGCATCCGAGGTACTGCATAGACTGAGAATGAAGGCCAGCGCCATCAGCGCCGCCGGTGCCGCCAGCACATTTCCCGCAAGGCTATCCAGCCAAACCGCCCCCGGCGCGATGCCGGTGTTGAACAGCGCGGTGATCGCCACGCCGATGGTGAAATACACACCCACATCTACGAAGTCCTTCTGCGCCGAACGCATCGCCGCGATCAGGCGACTGTCGTCTTTTTCCGTATGCGAATGGCCATGTTCATGGCTGTGATCGTGTCCGCAGCAGCCGCTGTCTTCACTGTGGATATGCTCCTCTTCCATTTCTCCCTCGATCTTGTCCGCCAGGGATTTCCGTAAAACCTTCCGCAGCGGGATTCGCGCCACCACCAACCCCACGCCCACCGCCACCAGATAACCCAGCAGCAGTCGCCCGCCGACCATCATCCATGGCGCCTGCCCCTGGAAAGCCTTCCAGGTGCTCAGCGCCGTAATCGGGTTCACGATCGGCGCCGCGAGCATGTAGGTCAGCGCACAACTCATCGGCAGACCTTTCCCGACCAGCCGCCGGATCACCGGAACTACCGCGCACTCGCACACCGGGAACACCGCACCGAGCAGCCCGGCGACCATCACCGATAGTGTCTTATTCTTCGGCAAAAACCGATCCATCGCCCCTTTCGGCAGATAGATGTCAATGAAACCGCTGATCAACGTACCCAACAAAATGAACGGAGCACCCTCGAAAAGAATACTCAGGAACGCCAATGCGAAGTCCTGCCGTGCGTCACCGTTCATCTGCCGGGAATCAAGGGAGTTTGCCGTCTCCTTGTCAAACCATCACCGCCCGCCCGACCTCATCCGCCGCCTCTTTCCCGCACAGCAACTCCACAAAGGCCAGGCCGAACTCCACCGCCGTGCCCGCCCCGCGCGAGGTCAGGAACTCGCCTCCGGAAACAACCCGCTCCCCGGTGCTCTCCGGAAGTTCGCCCTCGGTGGAAAAATGGGCGGTGAAGCGTTTCCCATCGAGCAGTCCAGCATCCTTGAGCAGCAGCGGAGCGGCGCAGATCGCCGCGATCAATTTCGCTTCCCCATGAAACTCCCGCACCAACCCAATAACCGCAACATTCTCCCTCAGCTCCATCACCGCCGGACCACCAGGCAGGAAAAGCGCATCGAAATCCCCTCCGGCCACCTCGCCAAACAGCGCGTCGGCGGCCACCTCGATCCCACATTTTCCGGTCACCGTTTTCGCGGAAACCCCGGCCATCACCACTTCCACCCCGGCGCGGCGCAGCAGATCCACAGGCGCGATCGCCTCGATTTCCTCAAACCCGCTTTCCAAGACGCACAAGACCCGTTTCATGGCTGGATACCTAGCCTCAATTCTCCGCCTTTCCAAAGACAACCCACATTTTATTCGCAAGAATATCTCTTTATTGAGAACCGTTCTCAAAATAATTCTTGCAATTGAGAACGGTTCTCAATAAATCGAAGCCGTTCCGCCCACGGAAACGAATCCAACGATGAAAACACAACAAATATTCACCGCCGCCAGTATTACCGCCGTCTGTCTTGCAAGCATGCATTCTCTCACCGCCCAAACCTTCCGCGAACGTCTTACTGATGATGACACGCTCTCGGCGGATGACATCGATGCCGCATTTTCCAAACCGCAGGACCTGGCATGGTATGACCGCTTCAGTTTCGGCTCCTACGGCGAGGCCCACTTCAACACCGGCGATGTGGCCGACAAGTTCGACATCCACCGCCTCGTCCTCTTCACCGCCTACGAATTCAACAGCCGTTTCCGTTTCGTCTCCGAAATCGAACTGGAGCACCTTTACTCAAACAATCCCGGCACCGACATCGAGTGGGAGCTCGAGCAGGCCTACTTCGAACTCGATCTCGATAACCAATACCACCTCCAGGCGGGTGCATTCCTCGTCCCTCTCGGCATCACCAACGAGATCCACGAGCCGACCACATTCTACGGGGTCGAGCGCAACCGTGTGGAAAGCGAAATCATCCCCTCCACTTGGACGGAATACGGTTTCCTCCTTCGGAAAAGTTACGACAGCGGCCTGCAATGGGATCTCGCCGTCCATCGTGGCCTCGAAGTCAACAGGGGCGACATCAACATCAACGGCCCCGACCTCCGCAACGGCCGCCAGAAGACCGATAGCTTCCATGGCAGCGCAGTCACCGCACGGCTGAAATACACCGGCATCACCGGACTGGAGCTCGGTGCCGGCATCCAATATCAGGACGATATCTCCGAGGGCTCCGAGGACAACAGTGCCATCCTCACCACCGCACACTTCATCTACACCAACGGCGGATTCGGACTCCGTGGCCTCGCCGCGAACTGGAACATCGACGGCGAAACCGCACCCGGTAGTGGAATCGACATCGACAACCAATACGGTTGCTACATCGAGCCCTCCTACAAATGGAATTTCTCCAACGGCATGGCGCTCGGCGTCTTCTCCCGCCTCCTCTACTTTGAAAACGAGGACGCTCCCAGCGGCCAAACGGAATACCAGGCAGGTATCAACTTCTGGCCAACGGAAAACACCGTCGTCAAAGCCGATTGGAGCCACGAAGACCGCGCCGCGGGCAAAGCCAACCGCGATGTCTTCAACTTCGGAGTTGGCTACGCATTTTAATAGGTATTAGTGTTGTTCGGAGGAGGGGGAGGCCTTTGGTCGCCCCCTCTTTTTATTATGAAATTTTCCCTTCGCATATTGGCTCTCACACTCGCCCTCGCGGCCTGCGTGCATGGCGAGGAACGCGTTTACAAGCAGCCCTCGGAATTCATCAAATCCGCCTTCGGAGGCAAAATCCCATCCACCTCGGTTCTCCGTATCTCGGGAGGTGTGAAATCCCGCACCAAAAACATCATGGCGCACAACTACCGCGAATCCCGTGTCCGGTATTGGAAACAAGGCAGCCGCAGCGTCTGGATCCTTGAGGAAATCGGAAAAACCCAACCCATCACCACCGGAGTCCTGATTGAAAAGGGCCGGATCAAATCCGTGAAAATCCTCATCTACCGCGAGAGTCACGGCTGGGAGGTCAGCAAACCCTTCTTTACCAAACAGTTCTCCAACGCCTCCCTCAAAAAAGGCGACCAACTCTCCGTCGGCATCCGCAATGTCGCCGGAGCCACCCTCTCCGTCCGTGCCGTGACCAAGCTCGCACGCCTCGCTCTCTACTTCGATTCACTCACCTGACTCCGTGGCCAAACCTCAAACAATAAGGACATGGACCCGCGCTTCCCACCGCTCGCTGGGGATGATCCTACTGGTTCCGCTCACTATCGCCTGTATCACCGGCCTGGTTCTGAACCACACCGTCGATCTGGATCTCAGCAACCGCCACGTCACCGCAGACTGGATTCAGAAACACTACGGGATGAACCTCGAAGGCGAACCGAAAGCCCTCGGCCTCGATGGAATAGCCTACGCGGCACATTGGGGTGGCCAGATTTTTCACCAGAAAAACATCATCGATGACAGCTCCACCCTCGTCGCCGCCGTCCCGCTCCGCGATGGCACCGCCATCGTCACATCTTCTGCCGTCCACTACTTCGGTCTCGATGGCGAACTGATCGAAACCCTCGATTCCCTCGCCCTACCCGCGACTCCAATCAGCCGTGCAGGCCGCACCGAGGATCTGACACTCGTCCTCGAAACGGAATCAGGGAATTTCACCAGCGACACGAACCTCCTCGATTTCGCAGAGACAGCCGCCGGCCAGGGAATCACTTGGTCAGTTTCCGTTTCAGCTTCCGCATCCGACCTGAAACGCTGGAAAACCACCTTCTCCGGCGATGGCATCCCGCTCGACCGAGTCATACTCGACATCCACTCAGGGCGCTTCTTCGGCAGCATAGGAAAATGGGTTTACGACCTCACCGTCATCGGCGTGCTAATCCTTTCCATCACCGGCCTCATCCTGTTTTTCCGCACCCGCCGCCGCGCCCGATGAACCGCCGCCGCGCCATCACCATCCTGGGAGCGGCAACCCTCACCTCTTGCCGCAGCCGCGAACCACTCCGCTCCTTTTCCTCCATCGCTTTCGGCACGGAAATCCATTTCCAGGCACACGGAATTTCCGAAGCCACCTTCGATGAACTCTCCGTGAAATGTTCCTCCCGCCTCCGCGAAATCCAATCCCTCTTCAGCCTCTACGATGCGGAATCAGCCATCTCCCGCCTGAACCGCGACGGATCGCTAGCAAACCCTCCGGCGGAATTTCTCGAACTCATCCGCACCGCCCTGCGCTTCGGTGAAAAAACCGACGGCCTCTTCGACATCGCCGTCCAACCGCTCTGGGACTTCCGCCAGAAGTGGAAAGCCGCGAATCTCGAAGAGAGGGAGACCCTGCATGAGGACTCATGGGAGAAAATCCTCGCCCTCGTCAATTTCCGCAACGTGAAAGTCGGCGGGAAAAGCATATCCTTCGCAAAACCCGGCATGGCCATCACACTGAACGGAATTGCCCAAGGCTACGCCACCGACAGCATCGTCTCCCTCTTCAGAGAACACGGCGTCGCCAACGCTCTCATCAACATCGGTGAATACGCCGCCATCGGCACCGCTCCGGACGGGAAACCATGGACTGTAAAGCTCGCCGCCAACGGCGAAATTATCGCACTCCCACCAGGTCGCTCCCTCGCCGTCTCCGCTGGCAGCGGCCACACCTTCGATCCCGAAGGCCGTTTCCACCACATCTTCCGACCCTCCGACGGTGCGAACACCCGCCCCTACAGCACCATCGTCGTCACCGCGCCGAGCGCCACCGAAGCCGATGCCCTTTCCACAACCTTCAGCGTAGCGAGCCGAGCGGAACGCCGGGAAATCCTCGGGATATTTCCGAAATCCGACTTCCGGGAAATCCGCTAGGACGAAATATGGAGAAGGGTCTTTCCAAGCCCTAGCAGAAGCCGAGTCTTTCGTGCCAGTCCTCTGCTAGGGCTTGGAAAGACCCTTCTCTTCAAACCAGTCCCACTGCCTTCTTCACCCGATCCAGCACCTTCGCCGATTCCTCACGGGCCCGCTCCGCACCTTTCCGCAGCACTTCATCGACGTATCCGGTATCAGCCACGATCTCTTCGCGGCGCTTCCTCATCGGCTCAAAATAATCCCAATAAGCCCCCGCCAACCGCTTTTTAAAGTCCCCGTAGCCGCAGCCACCGCTTTCATGATCAGCAATCATCGTCGCCACCTCCGGCTCCCCGGCGAACAACCTGAAGAGAGCGATCACAGTCGATCCCTCCGTCGGTTTCGGATCCTCTACCGGTGTCGAATCCGTCACGATTTTCATCACCAGCTTCTTCAGCTTCTTTTCCTCCCCGAAGATCGGCAGGGTGTTCCCATAGCTCTTGCTCATCTTCCGCCCGTCGGTGCCGATCACCAGCTCGGTCTCTTGCTTGATGATCGCTTCCGGCATCACCAGGGTTCCCTCGCCGTAGCTCTCGTTCATCTTGGTGGCCAGGCTGCGGGTCACCTCAAGGTGCTGCTTTTGGTCTCTCCCGACAGGCACCTTGTTCGAGTCATAGAGCAGTATGTCCGCCGCCATCAGCACGGGGTATGCAAAGAGCGCATGGTTCGGGGAAATTCCTTGAGCCACCTTGTCCTTGTAGGAATGGCATTTGTTCAGAAGCGGCATCGGGCAAACGGTCGAGAGTATCCACGCCAGCTCATTCACCTCCGGCACCGCACTCTGCCGGAAAAAAACCGATTTCTCGGGATCCAGCCCGCAGGCAAGGAAATCGATTGCCAGCTCCCGCACATTTTCCCGCAACTCATCCCCGGCACCGCCGGAAGTCATCGCATGGTAGTCCGCGATGAAATAGAAGCACTCGCCCTGCCCTTGCAGTTCCACCGCAGGCTTCATCGCTCCAAAATAATTACCCACGTGCAGTTTCCCGCTCGGCTGCAAGCCCGTCAAAATCCTCATGCCCCAAACCATGCCGCCACCCCCTCCCCACGGTCAAGCGCCCTGAGCGTAGCGAAGCTCCCAAATTAGAGTTTATTACTTAGGCTTTAAAGTTTATTTAGGCCTATGCGCATCCTGATCACCGGCGGTGCCGGATTCCTCGGCTCCCACCTTTGCGAACGCCTCCTCAACGAAGGTAACGAGGTCATCTGCCTCGATAACTATTTCACCGGCAGGAAACGCAACATCGCCCACCTGCTTTCCAATCCATATTTCGAACTCGTCCGCCACGACGTCACCGAGCCGTTCAGATTCGAGGTGGATCGTATCTACAACCTCGCCTGCCCCGCCTCGCCTCCCCACTACCAGCACAACCCGATCAAGACGATCAAGACCTCCGTGCTCGGCGCGATCCACACCCTCGGCCTGGCCAAACGAACCGGTGCCCGCGCCTTCCAGGCATCCACTTCCGAGGTCTATGGCGATCCCGAGATCCATCCCCAACCGGAATCCTACAAGGGTTCAGTCAACCCCATCGGCATCCGCGCCTGCTACGACGAGGGCAAACGCTGCGCCGAAACCCTTTTCTTCGACTACCATCGCCAGAACGGCGTCGATATCCGCGTCGTCCGCATCTTCAACACCTACGGCCCGCGCATGCTTCCCGACGACGGACGCGTCGTCTCCAATTTCATCGTCCAGGCTCTCAAAGGCGAAGACCTCACCATCTACGGCGACGGCACCCAGACACGCTCCTTCTGCTACGCGGACGATCTCATCGAGGGCTTCATCCGCCTCATGGAAAAAGAAGGTATCACCGGCCCCGTCAACATCGGCAACCCCGGCGAGTTCACCATGCTGGAACTCGCGGAACTCATCCTTAAAAAAGTCGGCGGAAAATCCAAGCTCACCTTCCACCCTCTCCCCGGCGATGATCCAAAACAACGCCGCCCTGACATCACCCTCGCCCAAAAGGAACTAGGTTGGGAACCCAAGGTCAGCCTCGAGGACGGCCTCGACCCGACCATCGATTATTTCCGCATGCTGCTGGCGGAGTAGACTCCTATGGAGCGCGGCTTTGCAAGCCGCTGTCTGACGCACCTCCTCAAATCCATAACTACGCACCCGAGTTTCGTCCGGACTTTCCTCACCTCATCGAGCCGTCGGATCGTGAATTGGAAATTTCCACGCCTCCCAATCCCAATTCCTGCCTCGCCTTTCCGCAAAATCCATACTAACTTCGGAGATTATGAGAACCCTTATCTTCTTCACTGCCATTGCAATCGCCAGCCCAAGCGCTTTCGCCCAGTCTGCCGCACAGAAGGCGGAGACGTATTACAGGAAAGGCCTTGCTGCCGAAAAAGCCGGAGAACCCGCCACCGCACGCGCCGCCTACAACGCCTGCCTCGAGCTTTACCCGGGCCACGCAAACGCCCGCTACCGCTCCGGGCAGGTGAAGATCAACGCGGCCTCCATCAAATCTGCCGCCACCGAAATCAAGATCGGCGCCGTCACGATCCCCGTCTACCAGCTTGATGACGCAACAGTCCAGGAAGCCATCCAAGCACTCAGCCTGGCCATGGAAAAAGCCACGGAAGGAAAAATAGCCCCGAATTTCATCATCGATGATCCGAAAGAAAAGCTCGCAGATACCCGGATTTCAATGCAGCTCAAAAATATCCCGGTGAAAGCGATCCTCGGCTACATCCACAGCCAGGCCTCCACAAGAGCCCGTTACGACGAACATGCCGTCGTGATCATTGCTCGCTGAAGTTACGGCCACCCCTGAAAAACAAAACGTCCGGTGGGCTCGATGGCCGACCGGACGTCGCTGAAAAATTTGGTCAACTCCGTTTATTTCGCCTTAACCGTCATCACTCCCTGCATGATCGCGAAGTGGCCCGGGAAGGTGCAGATGAAAGGGTAATCGCCGGCCGCCGGGGCGGTGAAGGTGATTTCATCCGCTTCACCACCACCGAGGAGCTTGGTGTACGCGATCATTTGCTTCTTGGACTCTTCGTCCAGCGGGATGTAGCCATTGGCCTTGGCCGGAGCGCATTTCGTGGCGAAGGCCGGAACGCCGGTTCCGGCAGCAAGGATCACGACGTTGTGCCCCATTGCGACGGCGGGAAGCTGGCCGATGTGCTTGAACGAAAGCACGACCTTCTGGCCTTCGGTCACTTCGAACGTCTTGATGTTATACTGCATCTGGTCGTTCCCCGTGAGCTCAATCTTGGCATCCTTGGCGGAGGCGTGATGGAACAGGCTGGCGGAAATTAGTGCGATAAGGAGTTTCTTCATGATTGATATGGTTGGTTCGGATACGACGGGAAACTGGCTCACTTTTCAATATTCTGCAATACCATCCGGGAAAAATTTCCCGCGTTCCGGGTAATTCCACTGGCAAGCTCTTGTGTGAACTGCTAAATACCCTTTACACCAAAGTTTTCAGACCGGAGGGAACTTGGCACGCCTCTTGCTCTAATCGATCTACCAATCCGCCGAACCATGAAAAAAATCGAAGCCATCATTAAACCATTCAAGCTTGAAGAAGTCAAAGAAGCCCTCGCAGAGGTCGGAGCCCAAGGGATGACCGTCACCGAAGTAAAGGGTTTCGGACGTCAGAAAGGCCACACCGAGATCTACCGAGGCTCCGAATACACCGTGGACTTCCTGCCCAAGGTCAAAATCGAGATCGTCGTCGACGACGCACAGGCGGAGGGCGTTGCCCAAGCCATCGTGAAAAGCGCCAACACCGGCAAGATTGGTGATGGCAAGGTGTTCCTCTCCAACGTCGAGGAAGCCATCCGCATCCGTACCGGCGAAACCGGCTCCTCCGCTGTCGCAGTGAACTGAGCCGTAACTCCTGTTACAAATTTGAACCGCCATCACCGGAAACGGGGTGGCGGTTTTTTCGTGTCCGTGGTGTATTTGGGTATGCGGAGGAAACGCGACATCCGAAACGGCGGTCAGGCGGCGGATGCTACCGCCGATCTTTTGGCTGTTGCCGCCGGAGTGAGTTGATCGGCGTGGGTGATGCCTTTCTCGACGAGAGTTTGCATGGTGGAGGTCAGCTAGGTACGGAGATCCAGGCCGTGGAGTTTCCAGTTCGCAATCAGGGTGTAGGCGACGGCCGCGAGTTCACCGCCGCGTTGCGAACCGAAGAAGAGATGGATTTTTGCGCCGATCTTGGTGGGGCACACGGCGTCCTCGACGACGTTGTTGTCGATCTCGACGCGCCCGTCATCGAGGTAGGGCTTGATGCCGTGCCATTGGCCGTCTGTATACTGGCACGCTTTTCCAGTCAGGGTCTGCGGTCTGACCTGCGCCTTCAGGCGTTCGATGGTGCTTTTGAGATCTTGTAAAAGGCGCGCGGCTTTTTGCTGCCGCTGGGCGAGGCGTTCGTCTGGGCTGGCTATAGCTTGGCGGAGTTGTTCTTCAAGTTGGTAGAGATTGGCGATCAACTCGATGACCGGGGCGGCGGAGGTTTCTCCGGCTTCGAGTGCTTCGATAAATTTCCGGCGTTTGTGAGCCATGCAGCTGGCGCCGGCCACCGAGCCCTTGTCTTTGCAGTAGCTGCCGTCAATCTCATTGCGTCCGGTGCCTAAATCACGACAAAAAAAGAGCCCGACTCCAATTTCTTGGAGCCGGGCAATTACCTGGCGACGACCTACTCTCACAGGACCTATCGTCCCACTACCATCGGCGCTGCAGCGTTTCACTTCCGGGTTCGGAATGGGACCGGGTGGTTCCACTGCGCTCTGGTCACCAGAGGTCAACCCCGTTCAAACATTCTTGTTTGCATTATGCGGGGCTGGGTCTCTGGAGACTTGGAGCTATGTCTTACTTTAGGCTTCAGCTTCACAGCTTCTACCTTTTCTATTGCCCGCTCTCTGGCATCCATATGGAGATATTTCATTCACTGACTGACTGATATGCAGGTCTCACATGAGCCTTACACAATACTTGATATCCGAATTCAAAAATAGGAATCAAGCCAAACGGATTATTAGTACTGGTAAGCTGAATATATTACTACACTTACACTTCCAGCCTATCAACGTCGTAGTCTTCGACGATCCTTAAGGGAAAATTCATCTTGGGAGTAGCTTGGCGCTTAGATGCTTTCAGCGCTTATCTATTCCACACGTAGCTACCCAGCCATGCCCTTGACAGAACAACTGGTACACCAGAGGTGTGTCGATTCCGGTCCTCTCGTACTAGGAACCGAACCCCTCAATTTTCCTACGCCCACAGAGGATAGAGGACCGAACTGTCTCGCGACGTTCTGAACCCAGCTCGCGTGCCGCTTTAACCGGCGAACAGCCGGACCCTTGGGACCTTCTCCAGCCCCAGGATGCGACGAGCCGACATCGAGGTGCCAAACTTCATCGTCGATATGAACTCTTGGATGAAATCAGCCTGTTATCCCTAAGGTACCTTTTATCCGTTGAGCGACGGCAATTCCACATTCAACCGCCGGATCACTTAGGCCTACTTTCGTATCTGCTCGACTTGTAGGTCTCACAGTTAGGCGGGTTTATGCCTATGCACTCGACACACGGTTACAAACCGTGCTGAACCCACCTTCGCGCTCCTCCGTTACTCTTTAGGAGGATACCGCCCCAGTAAAACTGACCGGCTGACACTGTTCCCCAGCCTGATTCAAGGCATGAGGTTAGATCTTCCAACACCCAAGGGTGGTATCTCACTGGCGACTCCAGAATATCCTAAAATATCCCTTCAAAGTCTCCCACTTATGCTGAGCATGAAAATCGAAAAACCAATGACAGCTTACAGTTAAGGTCTATAGGGTCTTTCCGTCCTTCTGCGGGTAAGCGGCATCTTCACCGCTATTACAATTTCACTGAGCACCTGGTTGAGACAGCGCCCAACTCGTTTCACGATTCGTGCAGGTCGGAACTTACCCGACAAGGAATTTCGCTACCTTAGGACCGTTATAGTTACGGCCGACATTCACGGGGACTTGGGTTCAAAGCTTCGCCACAAGGGCTAACATCTTACCTTAATCTTTCCGCATTGGTCACGTGTCACATCCTATACTTGGACTTGCGTCTTGGCAGAATGCTGTGTTTTTGCTAAACAGTCGGTTGGGCCATTTCACTGCGACCTATGTAAACATAGGTACCTCTTCTCCCGAAGTTACGAGGCCAATTTGCCGAGTTCCTTAACCAGGGTTCACTCTTACGCCTTGGTATATTCTACCCACCCACCTGTGTCGGTTTACGGTACGGGTTCCTTAGCATACACCGGAACTTTTCTCGGCACATGTTTTGACAATACGGTTCAGCCGAAGCATCCCCTCAGAATTCAATCACTTAGTTGTCTCCACACATGCGTCCTTCCGGTTAAAGGGTTGGAAGTGCAGGAATATTAACCTGCTGTCCATCGGCTACGCCTATCGGCCTTGCCTTAGGTCCCGACTAACCCCGGGACGAAAATCGTAGCCCGGGAAACCTTGGGTTTACGGCGGCCGGGGATTTCACCCGGCTTATCGTTACTCATGTCTGCATCCTCTCTTCTCAACTCTCCACGGTCAGTCGCCATCGCGCTTCAAAGCGTTGAGAATGCTCCTCTACCGCGCCACGTCCCAAGACGTGACACCCAGAGCTTCGGTACTATGCTTATCGCCAATCATTTTCGGCGCAGAATCTCTCGATGAGTAAGCTATTACGCACTTTTTAAATGGTGGCTGCTTCTAAGCCAACATCCTCACTGTCTATGAAATTCCACCTCCTTTCCACTTAGCATAGTTTAGGCACCTTAGCTGCTGATCAGGGTTGTTTCCCTTTTGACGATGAAGCTTATCCCCCACCGTCTCACTGCTGCGCTCCATTGAGTGGTATTCGGAGTTTGATAGGGGTTGGTAGGCGGGTATGCCCCCTAGCCCTTTCAGTGCTCTACCCCCACTCATCAGCACGCAACGCTGCACCTCAATGCATTTCGAGGAGAACCAGCTATCACGGGGTTTGATTAGCCTTTCACTCCTACCCTCAGCTCATCCGAGAATTTTTCAACATTCACCGGTTCGGTCCTCCACACAGTATCACCTGTGCTTCAACCTGGCCAAGGGTAGATCACCTCCGCTTCGGGTCTAGCACGTGCAACTAATGTCGCCCTATTCGGACTCGCTTTCGCTTCGCCTGCGTCCCATAAGAACTTAAGCTTGCCACACATACTAACTCGCAGACTCATTAAGCAAAAGGCACGCCATCACCCCTAAGGGCTCTGACACCTTGTAGGCACACGGTTTCAGGTTCTATTTCACTCCGCTCACAGCGGTTCTTTTCACCTTTCCCTCACGGTACTTGTTCACTATCGGTCGCTAACTAGTATTTAGCCTTATGCGGTGGTCCGCACAGATTCATACGGCGTTTCACGTGTGCCGTATTACTCAGGAACTCCCTAGGGTCTCTTTGGATTTCGGTTACGGGGATTTCACCCTCTATGTCGGAACTTTCCAGATCCTTCACCTATCCATTGAGATCCCACGTCGGGGTCCTACAACCCCGGAGACAAGTCTCCGGTTTGGGCTGATCCGCTTTCGCTCGCCACTACTGACGGAATCGATTCTCTTTCTTTTCCTCCGGTTACTGAGATGTTTCACTTCACCGGGTATCGCGTACCGTTTCCTAACTTCCCCTCTCACCATCTCAATTACTCAAGATAGCGGAGCGGCTTCAGAAACGGACAATGATGTATTACCACCATTAGGTTACCCCATTCGGGAATCTCCGGATCAAAGTGTATTAACCACTCCCCGAAGCTTATCGCAGCTGATCGCGCCCTTCATCGCCTGTTAGCACCAAGGCATTCACTGTGTGCCCTTTAAAGCTTGATTCCTAAAATGAAATCAGCTGTTAATGTCGTCCATACTGCCCTGCTTGCGCAGGGCGATCTGTTCTTCTTTTTAACGGCCAGCATTTGCTAATTACTTACTTCCATGCTGGCTTTGCCGTAAAAATTTGATGTATTTGGTATTCGAATATACTTTCAAGTAATGCGTAAGAATGGCTCAAATGAGCTTACATTATTATACAATCAGAAAATTATTTCTCTCCATATGGATGTCAAAGAGCGAACTTCGCTTAATCTAGACGTGTGACAAATGCGGATTCCTGACGTTCCGGCAGCAACCGGATGGATGGTGGGCCTGGCTGGACTCGAACCAGCGACCCCACGCTTATCAAGCGTGTGCTCTAACCAACTGAGCTACAGGCCCGGTTGGGTTATCCATGAACAAGATATTATCGAGTTGTCCCATGGTGGAGGCATGCGGATTCGAACCGCAGACATTCTGCTTGCAAAGCAGACGCTCTACCAACTGAGCTATACCCCCGTTATCAGGGAGGTGCATATGACGAAGAGAAAAGATTAAATTGTGCGCTGCGATACTTGATCACGCAGATTTTTTAGTTGTTTTTAGGTGCAGGCTCTTGCGAGCACTGCAACCCCAATTCAAGCAAGCTTGCTTGGGGCTCGACCTATCGCAGTGACCGAATCGTGAGATTCCGTTTGCAATTTACTCCGTAGAAAGGAGGTGATCCAGCCGCAGGTTCCCCTACGGCTACCTTGTTACGACTTCATCCCAGTTACCAGCTTCACCTTAGGATTGATTGAACAATACTTCGGGTGCTACCGGCTTCCATGATGTGACGGGCGGTGTGTACAAGACCCGGGAACGTATTCACGGGGCCGTAGATGATGCCCCATTACTAGCGATTCCAACTTCATGGAGGCGAGTTGCAGCCTCCAATCCGAACTGAGCCCAGTTTTACAGATTTCCTCCACCTCGCGGTATCGGTTCTAATTGTACTGAGCATTGTAGTACGTGTGCAGCCCTAGGCGTAAGGGCCATACTGACCTGACGTCGTCCCCACCTTCCTCCCAGTTGATCTGGGCAGTCTGACTAGAGTTCCCACCATTACGTGCTGGCAACTAATCACAAGGGTTGCGCTCGTTGCGGGACTTAACCCAACATCTCACGACACGAGCTGACGACGGCCATGCAGCACCTGTGCAAATCCCCCGAAGGGTCACACGCTTTCACGTGCTTAGAGATGCATGTCAAGCCTAGGTAAGGTTCTTCGCGTTGCATCGAATTAAGCCACATACTCCACCGCTTGTGCGGGTCCCCGTCAATTTCTTTGAGTTTTAGTCTTGCGACCGTACTTCCCAGGCGGCACGCTTAACGCGTTAGCTCCGGCACAAGGGGGGTCGAATCCCCTCACACCAAGCGTGCACCGTTTACTGCTAGGACTACAGGGGTATCTAATCCCTTTCGCTCCCCTAGCCTTCGAGCCTCAGCGTCAGTAAATGTCCAGTAGCTCGCTTTCGCCACGAGTGTTCCTCTCGATATCTACGCATTTCACTGCTACACCGAGAATTCCAGCTACCCCTCCATTACTCTAGCACGGCAGTATCAGATGCAGTTCCGAGGTTGAGCCTCGGGATTTCACATCCGACTTACCGCGCCGCCTACGCTCCCTTTACGCCCAGTGATTCCGAACAACGCTTGGGACCTTCGTATTACCGCGGCTGCTGGCACGAAGTTAGCCGTCCCTTCCTCTTCCGGTACTATCAACCCTGTGAGCTATTAACTCCCAGGTCTTTCTCCCGGATGACAGGAGTTTACAATCCTAAGACCGTCATCCTCCACGCGGCGTTGCACCATCAGACTTTCGTCCATTGTGAATTATTCTCGACTGCTGCCACCCGTAGGTGTCTGGACCGTGTCTCAGTTCCAGTGTGCCTGATCGTCCTCTCAGACCAGGTACCCGTCGTAGCCTTGGTGAGCCGTTACCTCACCAACAAGCTGATAGGGCGCGAACCAATCCTTCAGCGACAGCCTTGCGGCCACCTTTACTCTTGCGAGACTATGGGGCATTAATCCAAGTTTCCCTGGGCTATTCCCCACTGAAGGGCATGTAATTCACGTGTTACTCACCCGTGCGCCACTGAAATCACCAGGTATTACTACTCGGTTCATTCCGTGCGACTTGCATGTCTTAAACACGCCGCCAGCGTTCGTTCTGAGCCAGAATCAAACTCTCCGTAAAAAATTCGGTTGGCGTATCTTTCGAAGTCCTTGAATAAATCCAATTTCCTCTAGGATATCGTATTCCAAATTATCATATCAGGATCCTTACCCGAAAGCAGGTGTCCTGACGTACTGCGCGATTTTTCGCGCAGCGCACAATTTAATCTTTTTCTTCATCTCAACGAAAACCTAACCGGCTTAAGGCCGCCATCAGAGGAAATGAATTCTCTGGCTGGCACGATTTGCGCTGAGTCACACTATCAAAGAGCTTGTATCGAGGGGACTAAAAAGCCGAT
>Ga0206129_10003916_pt1 | contig 16826 bp, 13 predicted proteins | sample Helgoland_Spring_8_FD_148616 | JGI IMG/M metagenome (GOLD analysis project Ga0206129, IMG submission 148616) | Pelagic subsurface seawater microbial communities from Kabeltonne, Helgoland, North Sea - Helgoland_Spring_Bloom_20160502_2 | ecosystem: Environmental > Aquatic > Marine > Epipelagic ...
AAAATTATAAAATTATAAAATGATAAAGATACCTCATTTTTTATTTCAATTTCATTTTATTTGAACCCTTAATCGTTTTAGAAATATCTTGAATTGTTTTATTGTCTTCTGTAATTTTCACATGAATAATATTTTTGTCAATGGATACATGTTTTATAAGAGTAAATATATCTTCTACAGATGTATCCATATTTTCCATGATAGCATTTATTTTTCCTTTTGTTTGTTTAATTGAATAACGTCTAGATGGATCTGGGTGAATATTAACTAATAAAATTTGTATTATTTTCTTAAAAAAATCAATAGAAATATATCCTTTTCCAAATATATAATGAATCGATTTTAATATAATACAACTTATTGCATAATTATCCCAGGTATCGTAATTTTTCTTTTCAGTCAACTTCTTTATTACTTCTCTCTTTGTTTTATTTTTAAATTCAGAGGTAAAATCCATACATTGTTGTTTATAACTAGCTATAAACTCATCTGAGAAAAATGTTAATATTTTATTATTTTTAACACATTCATTAACTACACTTTTAATATCTTCCTCCGTAACAACTTGTGTATCATATGGTATATTTTTTGTTAAAAAACAAATGAAATGAATATCAAAACTCCAAATATAATATTCAGGAGCATAAACATAAAAGAAATCTTCTATCTTCTCTAGTGTAAATTCATTCATATTTAATGAAATTCCAAAATCAATAATAATAGGATTCTTATTTTTTTTGTCTAACAATATGTTTTCATCTTTCAAATCATAATGAACAATATTTTTATTGGTTAATAATTCAATAGACGTAAGTAATGATAAATATAAATTCATAATACTAGAAATAATCAACGGTTTATTTATTTGATCAATGAAATCATAAAAATCAATATTTTTAATATAATTCATTTTCATTAATACCAGGTTCGTATTATCATGTAGTGTATTACATTTTTCAATCAACTTATTATCAATCTCCGCAATATTTATTTTACAATATTCGATAATAGGTAAAAAAAATAATTCATAATTGGGTATTTTTTCTATTATTTTTCCAATTTCAATTTCATTAAAGGACGCATAATTATTAATTTGTAATTTGGAAACAAAATTTTTCTTGTCTTTTGAACCATCACATTTAATTCCAGGGTGATATACACATCCAAAACCACCTTGACTTAATAATTTACTCATATATATATATATTATTCACTTATTTTTAATCAACTGAAAATACCTATTTTTGAATGTTTTTCGAATTTTATCTAAAATTTGAGATTCTTCTAATTTATTTTCTGTTTTAATTTTATTTATTTCTGTTTTAATTAGGTCCTTGTTATCATTACAATACACAGTATAATTCTTTGCTGGTTTAAAATTTGTATCTTTATAGTTTCTCATAATATAATTGTCCATATGATCAATAATAGTTCTACTACATGAAACATATTTACGTCGTTCTTTTGGATCAACCTTAACCGTAGATTTTCTTCTAAAATAGTATCTTGAACTTTTATACATTTTATCTACAACATTACCTGTATAATTGTTAATCATTAAACGTCTAATCTCAGTAGAAACAAGCTCATCATTTTCTATAGTCCATTTTTCCCACGATTCTTTATAATTTTTTCTGGTATCGTATTGATGTAATTTTGAAAATTCATACAAAGCCTTTACAATATCTGGCGAAAATTTATAACGATATGTTTTAATATCATTATCATTATCCTTATTCGTATTTTTATTGATATCTTTATTGATATCGGTATTAGTATCTTTATTGATATCTGTCATTATAATTAATGCATAATGAGTCATACATAAATAATCAATTTTTTAATTAAGTAAATAAAAAAGAATATAACTAAAAAATTGAAAAAGACTATATAGAATAATATTAATACATAATAATAATATTCTATTCGATGGAAAACGAAACATTAAAAAACAACACATCTATAATGAAAATTAGCCAATTGTATTTGAAACAATTGAGTGAAAATGAGAAAAAAGCATTGACAATAGCAAAAAATCATTTAGAGTCCTCCTTTTGTATGGAAAAAAGCAATGACTTTTTAGAATTTAAAATAAAATATGAAGAAGAATGTAAATAATAAAATTATCATTCGAGGCCGAGACCGAGACCGAGACCGAGACTTTGAGAAGCAATATATTCTTGATAAGTAATTTCTTTTTTTTCTTCTTTTCCATCATTTCCTTCCTTTTCATCATTATATTTTTTGCCTTTTATGAATTGATATTCTCTCAAGAATCCAGCGCATTTGAATTTATTGATATTTTCTTTAATCAAATAATCCTCGTCTTTTACCGGTTTATCAGATTTTATATTATAAGTTTTATAAGTAGCAAATATATCTTTTTTTTTTGGTTTTTCGCTAGTTTCCTTCTTTTTCATTTCCATTAGGATATTATTTTTTTCCTTTACTTCTTCCAATTTATTCTTTGATGCTTCCAATTCATCGTACATCAATGTATATATTATTTTACAATCAAATATTTTTACATATTTTCTTGCAACAACATCCAAATATTTATAAGGTATATCCTTTCTATCACAATAATAAAAAAACATTTTTGTCTCTTGATCATAATACATAACAACATGTCCCATCGGTGTATTTTCAAATACAAATGAATATTTTAAGTGTACTAGCTGTTCATCTGTAAGTTCGCGTTCCTTTATTTTTTTTACGTCTTCAATATATTTATCTTCAAATTTATTGAGAATTATAGTTTCCTTTTTTTCCTTTGGAAAATTGGTTTCATTCGTAGATACTAAATCCATTAAAAAAGAAGAAATTAATAATAGAAAAGTTGGGGCTAAAATTATATTAAGCCACCTAGATTCAAAATAAAACAACATACTAATATAGTTTATAAAAATGTTTTTTATTTTGTATTTAAACTTTTCCTTCTCATTTCAAACAACTCTTGAACTTCCTTTTGTAAATCAACGACTTTAATTCGCTGATAATTTTTATTTTTATTGTCAGGATGCAAACAAACTAAATATAAATCCGTAATTTTTTTATCGTATTTTTCTTCTAATATAGCCTTGTATGTGTTTAATTGAAGACAATAATGCCAATAATTCGTATCTGGTAAATGTTCTATACATTCTTTATTTGCCCATTTATCAAAAGCACTCGCCTTTACAATCTCCTTACATCTTTTCCAATCATATATTTGTAAGCTCCCATCTTCATTTTCAAATATCATATCAATAGACCCTGCTAATCGCAGTTCTTCATGATAAATCATCCATTCTGTTCGATAAGGACGACTGTTCAGTTCTGGAAAATCGCTCAGAAATTTGTTAAAATAACCATATTCGATACTGGGATTTTCATTAGGACATTCATTATAGTAACATTCAATATCGTAGTGCATTTTCGTTCCAGCGGCAGCGGCTTCATCGCGATTTTTGTCCCATCCAGCTTTTATTTCATCAGCTGTTTGACCATAATATTTGCTTTGTGTCCAACGCTTCGATTTCATCATTCCTTTTATAATCTTATCGCTGTCAAAGTTCTCAAAATGAGCGTGATTAAAAGTGGTGACAGAGGTGAATCCGCTATCTCCTTTAATAGTATAAATATGAGGTCCTTCATCAAATGTGATGAAGTCATCGCGAGGATGGGGATTTAATTTCGCCAAATAACTTGGTGGTTCCATTTTAATAATAATATAAACATTATTATTAAGTTAATTAAAATCAATTTTATATTACAATAGATAACTGTAAATAATATATAAATATATATTTTATATATTTATATTAAAAATGTTAATTAATAATACAGAATCAAAATTTGATGCTGATTTTTGTCATGATATAATTCAATATAGAAAAAAATTTTTATTAGATAATAATTTACCTTCAAAAACGATTGGAAAGGTAATACCATCGTCACATTTACCTATAAATTATTTACAAAATCATAATGATATATTTTTAAAAATAAAGACCAATATATTTGATTCAATAAAAAATCATTATGCTTTAATAAATACAAGTAATTTAAATATAGATTCCGTATTTTTTGTTGAAAATAGTTATGAAAATAATCCATATTATATAGATATTGAAAAAATAGATTATACATATGGATTTTTAATAATATTAAATGAAAAAAGTTATTATAAAGGAGGAGAGATATTTTTAAATAGTGAAGAAATAAACATACAACATAATAATAGATGTATTTTATTTAAATGTAGAGACGAACTAAAAATAAGAGATATTTATTGTGGTGAACAAATGAAATTATTAGGATTTATTAATCATAATTTAATAAATAATTCAAATGAAATATTAGAAAAAAAATGTAAAAACATGATTCCTATAAGTAATTTAATAATACAAAATAAAATGAAATCAAATATAAATACAATTAATAATTTATTAAGAGATGAAGAATGTGATAGAATTTTAAATAATATGAGTTATGAAATTATAAAAACTTTAAATTTAAATAATTTAATAATAACAGATACTGAAAGTGTAATAGAATATTCTATTGATACCGAACAATTTGTAATATATTTAATTGATATTAATAACAACTTAATAAACAATAAAACATTACTGAATATTTTAAACAAATATTCATTATTAAAGTATAATATTACAAGTTATATAATAAAAAAATATAAAAAAAATATTCCTATTACATATTATTCGCCACTTATAAAAGACACACATAATTTATATAAAGATAAACATGGTAAAATGACATTATTGGTCTGTTTAAATGAAGTAGAAGGATCAATTAACTTTGAGGATTATAACGAAATAATTTATTTTAAAAAAGGAGATGGTATATTAATACCAAATAATTTTTTATACAGATTTTATATTGAATTAAAAAATAAAGAAGCAATTTTTCTAGAAACAACATTTTTTTAAAAATATATAAAAATATCTATTATAAAGTATTATTAATAAATGAATATTTTATTAAATTCACCAAATGATTATCAAGATTGGAATAATTTAAATGACGATATCCAATTTAAAATAAAGAAGGAAAATAATATAAAATCAGAAAATTCAATTGATTTTTGGAAAAATTATTATTTAAAAAAGAATATTTTTAATGAAACAAATATAACAGTGTATGATGATATAATACCGAAAAATATGTTACATAAAATAGATTTATTTTGTAGTGATGGAGTATGGAAATATAATTACAGTCCATATATTCATCCAGAAGAAACAGAATATAAAGTAGAAAATATACCAGAACCAATAAAATGTTTTAGTATTAATGTTATAAATAACATTTATTTTAAAAGTTTTTTTTATAACATTATATTACCAAAAATAAATATTGAAAATTCAGAAGATATATTAATAGATCGTTCTTATATAGTAGGGCAATTACATGGACTATCAACAATATATCATAAAGATGAGAGATCAAGTATTAAATATGGACCTTCTGTGTATATTTTTATTAATAAATTATGGAAACCATATTATGATGGTAGTTTGGTTTTTATTTTAAATGATGAAGACCCTACTGATACAGAACATATAGAAAACAATCTAGGTAGAATAATTGTTTTTCCGCCAAATATGTATCATAAAAATTGCGAGATATCAGCATATGGGTTAGTAGAAAATGCTTTTTGTTGTATTTTACAATATCACTTGGTTTATAAATAATATAAATATTAATATTATAATATTTATAGTATGAGTAATTCTAATGAAATTTTTATAAATCAAAAATATGAAAATAAATCAAATATATTATATAATTGTGAAGAAAAAAACATTCATATTGATTTATTAGATACTAAAAAAATGGAAAAGGAAAAAAAAGAAAAAAAAGAAAAAAAAGAAAAAATATGGGAAAAACCAAAAAACAACAAAAAAAATGATATTAAAATATTCGATAATATATTATCAAAAGATATAATTAAATCAATACAACAATTTTGCGATAATGTTCCTTTTGAAATAAATCATCGATCTATAGACCCAAATAGAGTATTGACATTAAAAAAACAACAAATATATAAAAATATAGATAATAGATGGTCTAGTTCAATATTTTTAAATTTTCAAAAATGCGATGTATATAATAACAATTTTTTTTATAATTTATTCTATGATAAAATATTGCCTTTTTTAGATTGTATTAATAATAAAAAAAATATATTAATTGACAGAATGTATTTAAATACTCATATTCATGGAAACGTTGGTTTATTCCATAAAGATGGAAAATCTATTTTTATAGACGAGGATGATTACAGAAAAAATGCTCCAACTGTATTATTATATATAAATAATAATTGGAATGTTCAATATGATGGGTCAACCTGTTTTTTATTAAACGATAATAATGATAAAAATATTTATCATATTGAAATAAAGCAGGGAAGAATTGTTGTACTTCCATCTTATATTTCTCATAAAGCATGTGATACTAATATATATAGTCATGTTAACAACATATCTAGATACGTCATTGCATTTCATTTAATTTATAATAAAATTAATTGCGCATAAAATATATTCTAACCCATCCATTACCTCCGTGTGATCCATTGGGATTCGTGCTTGCACCATCATCGTTATCATCACTAATTCCAGAACCTTTGCCACCTCTACCATACGCATTAGGACCATAAGTATTTAATTGATTACTATCAAAAAAACAACCTACTAAACTTTCTGCTCCCCACTTTCCACCTTTACCTCCCCAATTACTATCGCCACCATCATCAGCACGATATCCATTTTCTCCTTGTAATCCAGTCATACTACCTATTATTGTAAAGGGAGTAGTGTTTGTGTTATTAGTAATCGATAATTCTGCTCCATTACCACCCGTACAAGCAGAAGTATCTGTGCCAACATTCCCACCACTACCGCCTATTCCTCTAACGATTGCCTGTGTAACACCATTTAAATCTACTAATCTAACCTCACTACTGATTCCATTTTGTCCGTCCACATTTATAGAAGAATATGACACGCCACCCGATCCTACAATCACAATTAGCTTTTTAATGTTATTCTGTATTAAATTATACGATTTAGAAATTACGTATCCGCCACCACCGCCTCCTCCGCCCAATGAAAAAGAATCATCGTTGCTCCAATTTGACCCACCACCACCACCGCCTCCAACCATTACAATAATAATATAATCACACCATGCAGGTATATCAGTAGTTGTCCCATCCTGTACTGTTGATGTATAATTAATAAAATAAGCACCTAAATAATTTGCTGTAATACCGTCACTTTCAACTGGTCCTTTATAATCAGTAAATGTACACGAATCAATTCCCTTTTCGCCATTCCAATTATTTAATTCACTTTTTAAATAGCCAAGATTTGTACCATCATCATCCGCACCGTTTATACCGCCGCCATCCGGGAAAGTTGCATTCGATAAATAAGTTTCTTTATTATTAACTCCAGTGATATAATTACTGCCATCATCGTTTTTCCAATATTTAAATTTATCGGCAGTATTGGAACTTCCCTTATCGTGGAATAAATCATTTAAAGGAACTATAGTTCCATCGCTTCCTTTAATTTTAAAATTATTATCAGTCATTATATTTAATATAATAATAAAAATAAACTTTTTAAATTTTTATTATTAAAAATATATTATTAATATTCACAGTTTATTTGATATCCATTTTATCCATTACTTGTTGAATGAGTCGTCCCTGTGTCTCCAATTTGGATTCTAAAGTTTCAATACGAGTTTGTTGTTCCTCGTTCCCTTTTTTATATTCATCATTTTCCGATTTCAATGTTTTCACGGATTCAATTAAATAGCCGATAAAAGTGTTATAATTAGCGGTCCATTTATCATCATCCTTTTTACATATAGCTTCAGGAATAATTTCGTGAACCTCTTGTGCTAAAATACCTGCATATTTTTTACTTACACCATCGTCATTATCATCATTATTTTTTAAATTAAAATTCACACCACGAATAGAACAAATTTTTTCGAGCGCCCGATCCAAATCACAAATATTTTCTTTGTGACGAACATCAGAAGTTGCTGTGTAAGAAGTAGCTTTCACATTACCATTCACCTCTAATTTTTCTGAAGGATTATTCGTTCCAATACCGACATTACCTCCATTACCTCCATTACCATTAAGAATAATGTTTTCTTTTGAATAATAATTAATATAGAATCCCTTTGCCGATGTTTCTACAGCTTCCTTTGTTGCTTCTGGTGAATGCTCATTATGATTACCAGCGTTATAATAATCCATATGATGAATACCATTACCGCTGTCTTGTCCAAATTTAATAGCTCTAAAATCGTCATCTTGAATTTGAAAACGATTAGTGGGATTATTCGTTCCAATACCGACATTACCTACAACATCTAATGTTCCACTAACAACAGTATTGCCAGTAAATGTAGGAGAAGCCAGTGGTGCTTTTAAATCAATTTGAGTTTGAATATTAGAACTGACACCATCTAATTGTTCTAATTCAGAAGAAGTAATATCAGAAACAATAACCTTACCCAAATCATTAGAAACCAAAACACGTTGATGATCTAATTGTTGATCATGAATAGTAGAGGCAGCTCCTGTAATCTCATTTTGTTTTGTGGCAATCGCGTCTTGTATTGATTGAATAGCAGTTGGTAATCCATCTATAACAGTAATAGGCAAATCACCATCTTGAATAGAATCTTGTTTTGCTTCAATCGCTACTTGTAATCCATATATATTCTCAATATTCAAACCATCAATACCAATAACTGCTTGTTTTGAATCTAATATTTCTCGTAAATCATCTATATCATCAATGCCTACCTCTTCTAATTTTGCGGTTAATATTTCTCGTAAATCATCTATATCATCAATACCTACCTCTTCTAATTTTGAATTAATATCAGCTTGTATTCCAGTTATCGTTGTTTGTAAATCTAATATATTCTCAATATTCAAACCATCAATACCAATAACTGATTGTTTTGCGTCAATTGCTGTTTGTAACCCATCTATATATGAAATTTGCAAATGACCATTTTCAATAGTTGGTTGTTTTGTGTTAATCGCATCTTGTAATCCGGATAATTGTTCTTGAAGTGGTATTATGACACCAACCAAAGTTAATAAATTCTCAGGAGTAATTTCAGTAGTTCCTGTATATAAAGAACCAGTTAATTTAATACTACCATCCACATGTAATTTAAATAGTGGATTATTCGTTCCAATACCGACATTACCGGGAATATAGACCTCTGGAGGAGATTCATTTTTGCCCAATACAATTTGATCAGATTTTGTTATTAATGAACCCGAACCAATTGCTGTAGAATTGTTAAAATTACCACTACAATCTGTGCCAGATCCTAAATAGGTATTTGAATTACCAGCATGGTTGGTCATTCCTGCCTCAAATCCAATTGCTGTGTTAGAATTTCCTGGAGGGAGACCTGGTTCGGTCCCCCATACTTCCATAGGACTATCCCTAGAAGAGGTTAGGTTTATTCCATTAATATCGTAAGCTTGGCCCCCAGTATATGTTCCAGGTATTATTACATAAACTCCAACCCCCCCACCAACTACCCATTCTACTACATATTGGGTGTTGCTGTTAAGTAAGATCGGGGTGAATATAAATTGACTGACTGGATAATAATCAGAATCAGCATTGATGATTTTACCCATGCCTGAGGTAGCCAATATATCTCCAGATAATGCATTATTGGTGACACTCGTTTCATCATCATTAACGTACTCTCTTATATGTATATAGGTATTTTCAATGCCGTTTATGAGTTGCTGACCAATTGAACCTCCTATAGCTGTGGTTGTTATTTTTCCAACCATCATGTCGGATGTCATTGTAAAACTTTGCCCTAAACCATTGTTTCCATCTGTGCCGTTAGTATCATCGCCTTCTATATCAACGTCTTCTATTGTGGGAAATAGGCTATTATATCCAGAACTATAATCTAACGCTTTATTTCCAATTGCTGTATTAGTTAATATATTTCCTGATCCTCTACCGATAGTTAATCCATTAATAAATGCGTCATTTCCACTAACATTTACTGTTCCTCCAATAACTGTATTACCGCCAACATTTAATGTTTTGCCAATAACTGTATTACCACTAACATCTAAAGTAGCTTGAGGATTATTCGTTCCAATACCGACATTACCCACACTACTTATAGTCATTCTTGTAAAAGAATTATCAGCATAATGTGATTTTTCTACATCATTACTTGTAGATGACGCATGTATAGTTTTCTGGTCAAATGTATCAAAATGAATTGCACCAGCAAATAATCGAATTCGATCCGCATCACGATTATTAGTATCATCCGTCCAGTTTTGAGGATATTGATAAGAATATAATAATAATTCAGTTCCATAAGGTGCATCAGTAGAAATTTCACGTTTTTCAATTCCAGTAAAAGTGAATTGATTTTTCATTAATTGAAAATTGGGTACTAATGGTTGTGTACCATTATTTTCATTATCGATAGTATTTGCAAAATAAATTCCACCGACAACAGATGGATCATTATGATCATTCTGATGATTATATGGATCACCTACAAAAATATTATTGCGTGAAACAAGTCCTCCACTTATATCGCATGTCATATTCATATTATTATTTATATTAGTATTTATATTGCTTACACTATCTAACGATGCATCGTAACCAGCAAATAAACCATTGCTCACCACAGCATATTGTATTCTTGCTAAGTCGGTGTCATCATTTATAACAACCCTACTACCATTTACAATAAAATCACCGTCTACATATAATAAATTACCACGAACTCTACAATTACCACCAATATCTAAATTAAAAGAGGCATCTGTACTAGGAGATGAACCTGTATTGGTTGTGAATGCTTCATTCCAAGCATCATTCTCAGCATCTCTATATTGAGGTACAGTTAGTACTTTACTAACAGCAACTGAAGTATATGTACCTGTAGCTTCAAGATCATCTGGATTTGATACTACTGTACCAGTATCAAAAATATCATCATCTATAGACAAACTACCTAATAATGTTATTTCTAGATTTACACCATCTGTACTTGTTCCAATATCACCATTCACGATGATAACCTTATCGCCTTGAGTCAAAGAATCGTCTCCAATATTCGTGATAATAACAGATGTCACTGTACCATTAGCAACTACTACAGTCGCTAAAGCACCAAGATCTGTAGCCACATCCGTATAAGTAATCTCAGATTTAGGACAATTACCAATTTGAACGTTGCCATCCAAAAATATATTATCATGATAATAACCTCCTTTAATTTGAACACCACCTGTATAATGTTTTTCATCATTAATAATAAGTCGATCTAATTGATTATGTGTTAGGGCAATTTTAGACTGTTGAATTTCAGTTGATAAATCAGCATTACTAATAGCAGTGCCAAAACTACCAGATGCCAAATATAAATCAGCTAATGAGGATGCAGATATATCCAAATCTTGAACACCAATAAAATCAGTAACGTTTAATGAACCATCAATACTAAAATTGAGATAAGTACTAGATACATCAAATGTATTATAACTAAAATCTGTCCCAGAAACATTTTCATAATATTCGATTGAACGATAAGTAACTGCATCTTTCGAAGTATAGTTAACAATATCCGAGCTTACATCTAAATTACCTATTAATTTGGTTGGAACAGTAGTACTTGAATATATTTCCACCGAATTTTCATAATCATCTTCTGGATTTATTTGAAGAATATCATTAATATCATGTACGAGTGCTCTTCGAAAATTAGAACTACCTGGATCTACATTTTGATTAAATATTTCCAAATTTGATCCTGTTTGTTTATAATTTCCCCCTACGTTAAGTAATGTTTGTTCATTTCTAGAAACATCTAGTTTTATTGTTGTTGGAGGAAGATTGATACCCATACTTTCATCAACGATGATCGTATTATTTACGCTTAAATCATTCACAATTAATTTATTATATAAATTTCCCTCATAATCAGATACTGTGCGTTTACTTTCATTATTATTTAAACCTCCTATTTTTTTCCAACTCATGAATTTATATAAAATATAAAGTGATAAAAAATATAAATTTATAACTGTAATGATTTTTATGTAATAAAAATACCTACATAATGAAATTTTATAAAATAAATATTATATTCGGGTATATCATATATGTACTCTATAGACTTATGTGTAGAAGCCAAACGATGTAGTGAAGAAAAATTGGATAAATGGATAAGAGAGACAGCTTATTATTATAATTGTTCTAGCTTTTTTATGACCTACGAATCAGAAACAAATAATAAGGGAAATATAAGCTGTGTCTTTAATATTGAATATGAAAATGAATATTTTCTAGATATGTTAGAATTTTTGAAGGAGATGAAGGAAGCAAGATATATTCATATAGAATGTGTTTTCAATAATAAGATAATTCATGCTTCATCTTATTATCTTACAAAAAGGATACATAAAAAACATGGAAAATATATAAAAAATAAACCAAAGAAAATCTCAATCACCGAGCAACAGATAATCGATTTATTAAAAAAATAAGATTAATAAATTGTTTTATCGATAGATTTGATATATGAATTTAAAGGAGTGAATGTTTTCATTCTGCTTTTCATTCTGCTTTTCGTTTTATTTTTAGGTTTACTTTTTGGTTTGCTTTTTGGTTTGCTTTTTGTTTTACTTTTTGTTACATAATGTGATTTGTATGTTTTAAAATCATTTTCAATACGTTCATGTAACGGTTTTTTATGTATTGGTCCATTAAATAATTGCATAATATCATCATTATCCATTTTCATATAAACAACTTTACCATCTTGATTTTGAATAGCTAAATTCAATTCATCGCCATTATAATTAGCATCATAATTTAAACCACTGATTAAATGTCCATTATTATAAGTTTTGGAAATTCCATAAGAATCTATATTTACAGCCATATTAATATAATTTAATATTATTTTTATGTATAATGAAAATATACAAAAACAATGATATATTTAAAAATAAAGTAAAATGTATTAAAATGAAGGAGGAAGAAAAAAAAATAAAAGTAGAAGAAAAAATGGATAGCATATTAGATAAAGAATTTATGAAAACATATTATAAAGGTAATTCTACCAAATAAAAAATCATAATTATATATATATAATTATGATTGGAACCTTGAAAAATAAATATGGAAAAATAGAAAAAAATAAGAAAATCCAAGAGGGTAAATGTATATTTCCTTTTAAATATCAATGGAAAGCACATAATGATTGTGTAGATACTCCTAAAGGAGAAATTTGTGCAACTTCGGTGAATGATAGGAAAACATTGCAGACATATGGATATTGTGAAAATAAAGAACTAAACAAATCAATTAATAGTTTAGAAACAAGCATAAGCATTGCTGAAGGAACTCCATCATTGTCTACAGTTCTAATAAATCCGTCTATTGTATCCAACACTAAGACAAAATCTAATACAAAATCTAAGACGAAGACTTTATCCAAAACAAAATCCAAATCCAAATCAAAATCCAAAACAAAAAGCAAAACAAAGACTCCATCGCCAAAACCATTATTAATAATAAAAGATATTGAAACAAAAAGTAAATCGCCATCGTCTCCATCATCTCCATCGATAGTAAATTTATCACCCAAAAGTAGCTTAAAATCAAGCACCAAAAAAAAGACACTAAAAGAAGATACTCTATTAAAAAAAACATATAAAAAAAACAAAACAATAAAATTAAAGCAACTTTCAATGATTGATACTTCCGCATCATTCAGTTCAAACAATGACAATATACGTGGATTAGCTATTAAAAAGACGGCAAGTCCTATCCAAAAAAAACGCTACAATGAAGAGTTTATTGACATATTGGGTGAATTACATAAATTATTATTAAAAAAGGGAGAAATGATGAGAGGACGAGCCTACCAAAAAGCTCAAGAATCTATCATAAATTATCCTGATGATATTTATAGCACGGATCAAATCAAATCCTTAAAAGCCATTGGTCCTACCATTGTGAAAAAAATGAATGAATATATTGAAACCGGAAAAATCAATGCATTAGAAAAGGAACGAGAAAATCCGATTCATATTTTCACCGAAATATATGGCATCGGTCCTAAAAAAGCCCAACAATTAGTAGAACAAAATATTAGGTCGTTGGAAGAATTAAAAAGCAAACAAAACGAAGTTTTAAATGATATCCAAAGAACCGGATTAAAATATTACGAAGATATTATCAAAAAAATTCCAAGAGATGAAATTGAAGAATATAAAATTCAACTGACTACTCATTTTAATTCAATAAAACATCCTAGTTCAACGTTTGAAATAGTGGGTAGTTATCGTCGTGGCGCAAAAACATCGGGAGACATTGATATTATAATAACAGATGGTACCGACAATAAATCAATATTACAAAAAATGATAAATACATTAACCGATCACAATATAATTATTCAAAAATTAACGGACGGCAAAACCAAAGTATTAGTAATTGCCAAGATAGATGATAAACCGTATCGTCGTGTCGATTTCTTATACAGTCCTCCATCAGAATATGCATTTGCAACATTATATTTTACAGGTAGTAAATTATTTAATACTGTAATGAGACAAAGAGCCTTAGATATGGGTTATAGTTTGAATGAACATGGATTTTATAAAATGGAGAATAAAAAGAAAGGACCAAAATTGGAGAAGGAATTTCACACTGAAAAAGATATATTTGATTTTCTGAACATGGTTTACAAAGAGCCAGAGAATAGAATTGATGGACGTTCTGTTCAAATAAAAGAAGCAATTACGGATGAAGCCGATTCAAAAACAAAATTAAAATTAAGTCCAGAACAGCAACTACCCGAACCAATAGAACAAATAGAGTCAATACAAGAACTTGTTCCATTAAAAGCGGAATCAAAATCCAAAATCCCAAAGGCATCCTCCCCCACTGGTTCACAAAAGAAAACGTCACCAAAAATATTGAAAAATAAAACAATCAAAATAAAAAAGACGAAAATATTACCAGAGGAACATATCAACAAATTTAAAGAGATAGGAATTGATTATCTAAAAAAATGTAGTCAAAAAGAATTAGAAAGTATGATTATTACTTCTAAAAAAATATATTTTAATGATCCGGAAAATGTCATTATGACGGATAATGAATATGATATAGTGAAAGAATACATCGAGCGAAAACACCCAAAAAGCAAAGTTATTAATGATGTAGGAGCCCCTATAGATAAAAAAGGGAAAGTCACCTTACCATATGAGATGTGGTCTATGGATAAAATAAAACCAACGACAGATGCATTACAAAAGTGGTTGGCGAAATATAAGGAACCGAGTGATTATGTTATATCAGCAAAATTGGATGGTGTAAGTGGTTTATATTCAACTGAAGGAGATGAAGCAAAATTATATACACGTGGAAATGGATTAATAGGTCAAGATGTAAGTCATTTAATACCTTATTTGAATTTACCCAAAGAAACAGGTATTGTTATGAGAGGAGAATTCTTAATATCAAAGGAAAATTTTGACACACATTACAAACATAAAAATGCAAATGCGAGAAATCTTGTAGCCGGAATCGTAAATAAACAAACCGTAACTAAAAATGAATATGACTATCTTGATTTTGTTGCATATGAAGTGATAAAACCTGAAATGAAACCATCCAACCAATTACAATATTTAACGGATATAAAAGCAAATACGGTGAAGTTCGAAAGTAGTAAAGTATTAACAAATGATGTTTTGTCTGTAAAATTAGTTTCTTGGAGAGATAACTATAAATATGAAATTGATGGCATCATCGCAACTCATGATAAATTATATCCTAGAAAATCAGGCAATCCAGATCATGCTTTCGCTTTTAAAATGGTTCTTTCTGATCAAGTGGCAGAGGCAAAGGTAGTTGATATTTTATGGACACCCAGTAAAGATGGATATTTAAAACCCAGAATTAGAATAGAACCTATACATCTAGGAGGTGTTAAAATTGAATATGCAACCGCATTTAATGCATCCTTTGTTGAAACCAATCAATTAGGAATTGGGGCATTGGTTCAAATAGTAAGAAGTGGTGATGTCATACCTCATATCATGAAAGTATCCATGCCCGCTGAACATGTAAAAATGCCAAACGAGAAGTATATATGGAATGAAACCCATGTGGATATCATGTTGGAAAATATGGAAGGTAATGAAATTGTGAAACTAAAAAACATTTCCAGTTTTTTCAAAGAATTAGGTGTAGACGGGTTGAGTATTGGAAATACAAAAAAAATAATTGACGGAGGGTATGATACGATCGAAAAAATCTTAGCCATGGAAAATGATGATTTTTTGAAACTGGATGGTTTTAAGGAAACCATGTCCAACAAAGTATATACTGGAATACAGGATAAAATTCAATCCATATCATTAATAAAATTAATGAATGCAACCAATATATTTGGAAGAGGCTTGGGAGAACGAAAAATAAGACCCATAGTGGAAGCATTTCCAGACATTTTAACTAGTCTAGAAAGCGAGCAAACAAAGGTAGAAAAAGTAGCAAATTTGAAAGGCATGGCGATTAAAACCGCCAAAGCCTTCGTTGAAAAAATTCCCTACTTTTTATTATTTTTAAAACAAGCTCATTTGGAACATAAATTAAAGCAATCATCCGCGCCCCTAATAGAAATAGATAAATCACATCCTTTGTTTCAAAAAAAAATAGTGATCACAGGATTCAGAGATAAAACGGTGG
>Ga0206129_10003924_pt1 | contig 16805 bp, 15 predicted proteins | sample Helgoland_Spring_8_FD_148616 | JGI IMG/M metagenome (GOLD analysis project Ga0206129, IMG submission 148616) | Pelagic subsurface seawater microbial communities from Kabeltonne, Helgoland, North Sea - Helgoland_Spring_Bloom_20160502_2 | ecosystem: Environmental > Aquatic > Marine > Epipelagic ...
CGACATCGACCCGACCCAGAGCGCGATGACCGTCGGCGGCGTCACGGTGGTGATGACCGGCGTCATGGCGCTGGGCGTCGGCGAGGCCAAGACCGACGTCGATGCCGGCGTCGAGGAACTGCCGCCGGCGCTGGCGGGCCTCGGCAACTTTGTCTGGCTGGACGAAGACGGCGACGGCATCCAGGACCTGGGCGAACTGGGCATCGGCGGTGTGGAGGTGAACCTGCTGGCCGACGATATGTCCACCGTGCTGGACAACACCACAACCGACGGCAGCGGCTTCTACTCATTCACCGATTTGACGCCGGGCGACTACTACGTCCAGTTCGTGGCGCCGGAGACGCCGGTGGGCTCCACCGACGGCCTGATGTTCTCGCCGAAGAACGAGGGCATGGACGACACCGTCGACAGCGATGCCGACCAGATCACCGGCATTTCTGACCTGGTGACGCTGGATCCGGGCGAATTCGATCCGACCATTGACGCCGGCCTGAAGGCCTGTTTCGACGTGCCGGATGACGGATTGATCGGTGTCGGGACGCGGTTCGAGTTGCCACTGGGGTCGTTCAACAATGACGGCAGCACCGAATTCACCGCGGCCACCGGACAGTTCCTGGTCAGCGCGACCATGCTGAGCCTGTCCGATGCGGGGGGCCCCATCGGGATGGGCGCTGATCCGCGGGTGGAAATCGACATGCGCCTGGATGGCAATGGCGACATTACCGATGGCGGTCAGGGTGCGGGCGTTGCCGGTTTCCACATCTATGACGATGTGAACGGCAACGACCTGTATGATGACGGCGTCGATACCAATTTCCTGTCCGGCGACATCGTCGCCTTCGGATTTAGTGGTAGCGGCGCGGAGGCCGACAACTATGACGTGCTGGTCGAAATCAATGGCGGTTCGCTGCAAACAGTCTTCTCGCCGATCGCGGGCATGCAGTGGTCCAGCGAGATGTCCAACTTCGACGAGGACTTCACGGTCGATTTCAGCGGCGAGGCCAAAGGCTTGCTCGCCTCGACCGACATCGACTGCATCTGCTACTAGCGGACACTTCCCCCGCAAGCCGAAACCGGCGTGCGGGGGAAGCAATGCTTCGCAATATGGTATGCGTGTCGGCGCCAATGACGGTAAACGTGCCTAAACCCGAGGTCAGACCAATTTATGGTAAATGCAAAATCGAAGAATTCTGAGGAATTTACCCTAAATTCTGGTTGCACTTTGGGGAAGTTTAGTGATATCTCCAAACAAACGGGTGGTAATCTATCATGAAAAGGAGTGAGCAAATGACTCTTCTGAAAATTACGGGCATGGCTGCGGCCCTGACTATCGCAGGTGCGGTTTCCTTCGCTTCGGCGGCGGTGCAGACCATTCCGGGTTCCGTCAACACGCCGGATATCAATGTCAGCGCGCTGGAAATCAGCTACGACGCCACGACCGACATGTTTGCAGCGGACAATTCGTTTGCCACCGTCGGCCAGTGGCAAGAAAGCGACATGACCCCGTCTGTCATTCTCACCAACCCGGTGATCGATATTGACGCCGTGTTCGACGAGATGGGCACCGTGACCAGCGGCTCGCTCACCATCAGCGGCGCACTGCCCATGATGATGGATGAGGTCTTGCTCACCGGCACTCTGCTGCAGGCTGGTGCCGACTCGATCAACATCCAGCTGCTGTGGAACGTGACGGGCGGCTCTCTTGCCAGTTTCTATGGCAATGGCCAGGCGATTACCATAGTTGCGGGTTCCGGTTATGCGGGCGGAGACTTCACCAGCGATTTCGACACGCTGTTCACCGGCACCTCGGACACTCGCGGCGTCTCCGTTGACGCTCCGGCAGCGCTGCCGCTGATGCTGGGTGGCATTGCCGCCGCGGTCGCATTCCGCGGCCGCCGCTCGGCGAAATAGCTCCCGTGTCCGGGCGGTAACAAATTTTGCCGCCCAAAGAGCATCGCTGGATCAAAGGGAATCCATTTGATCGGAAGGAGATGCTCTGGAACCGCCGGATTAGAGCCGATCCCGTTCAATCTGAACCGGGTCGGCTTTCGGCTGCGGTGACAGGCAATGGTCCCCGGCCCCCCCTGCCCAGCGAATTACACACTGCACCACCTGACCGCGACGTGGTCACGCGGTGCATTTTCGTGTTTAAAAGCAAGCGTGGGTATTGGCCATGCGGTTGTGCTTGCTGACAGTGTTGCTCTGCGGCGCCCGCAATCATCGCCCGGCGGCAAACAGCAAGACAACCTACTGGTTCGATGCCGACAAATGGTACTGATCCGTTGGTTGAATCGAACCACCGGATTATTGAAATAGTGGGCTGATTCACGAAACACTTGCCGTAGCAGGCGTTGCGATCAGACCACCAGGCGGGATCGCGTGCTACGGACAGGCCGCCGGTTGCGCGGCCCGCATCGCGGCCCTGGAAAACCCCAACGTCGCGATGACCAGACGGTGACGCGCGCCAGCCAGAGCCCACCTGTCACGGGCTCCAGGGGGTCGGCGGGCCCTTCCGGCCAGGGCTCTGCGAAGATGTTCAGGGCCATAGCCCTCAGGGCGGAGTAGCCCATAATACCCACGATATCGACCACCCCGCGCCAGGCAAAACGGCCGATGGCGTTGGCTTAGGTTCGTTCGCAAAGCGATACAATCCGTTCGGGTCCGGGTCGGGCAAATCCGGTTCCTGGCGCACACGAATGGCCTCGACTGCCGCGCGCGGTACGCCCGCCTGTTTTGCGGCGCCGGTGCGCGAACACCATTCGAACCGGGCGGTCCAATACCGGGCCGAAACCAGAATCAGCGGTTCCGACAAGGTCGGCGGCAACGAGCTGTTGTGGCGGCTATGCAGGCCAAGCCCCTGCACCCGGTCCAACAGCGCGGGACTGTGGATCAGGGGCAGGAACGGTCCGCAATAGCCCTTGCGCGGGCCAGCGACGATGGTGTCGAAGACCTGCTTCTACTCCCCTTCCATGTCCTCACAGGCCAAGGGCGGCATGCGTTGCATCGGATGTCTCCCGCAGGGTTCAGTTCATCTGCATCGGCAGCCAGGTTGCCAGCCCGGGGAACAGCAGCACCATCACCAAGGCAGTGTACATCACAAGGATGTAGGGCAGGCAGGCGGCCCAGATATCCTGAATCGAAACCTTCTGCAGGGCTCCGCACCCCTCATAGCCTCTGATCTGGTCCAGAATGCCGCGCAGATAGAACAGGTTCATGCCAAAGGGTGGGGTTACATAGCCAGCCGCGATGGAGATCATGATCATCACGCCAAACCAGACCGGATCGATTCCCAGAGTCTTGACCACCGGCATCATGATCGGGGTCACGATGAAGATGATGGCAGCGCCATCGATGAACATCCCCAGCACGGTCACGACCACGATAAACAGCAGCAGCGTGCCGGTGATGCCCACGTCGATGCCGGCGATCATACCGGCCAGCAGGTTGGCGGTACCCGACAACTGCAACAGCTTGGAAAACAGCGCGCCGCCCACCAGAAGTGTCAGCACCATCACCGAGACCTGCGCGGAATCCGACAGCACTTTGCGCAGGGTCGTAAAGCCCATCTGGCCACGGATCATCGCGATGACGAGGGTGCCAAGCGCGCCGATTCCCGCCGCCTCCGATGGGGTGGCGATGCCGTACCAGATGCTGCCGAGCACGACCAGAATCAGCAGGAAGGGGAAGATGACGTGCCGCGTGGCTTCCAGCTTCTCCCGCATCGAGGGCCGCTGGTCTTTCGGCACCGGTGGTGCCAGGTCCGGGTTCAGTGCGCAGCGGATCAGGATGTACACACAGAACAGGCCGGCGATCAGAAAGCCAGGAAGGGCCGCGCCGAAGAACAGGTGACCGACCGGAATACCGGCAAAGCCGCCCAGCAGCACGCCGATGACGGTCGGCGGGATCAGCACGCCCAGCGCGCCGCCCGGCGGCAGGCCGCCAATGGCCAGCTTGGTGTCATAGCCGCGGCGCAGCATTTCCGGCACCGCCAGCACGCCCAGCACCAGAACGGCGGTGCCGCCGATGCCGGTCATGGCGGCGATGATGGCGGCAGCGATGACGGTGCCGACCGCCAGGCCGCCGGAGATGCCGGCCGTCCATTTGTGGATCGCCTCATAGAGCAGGGCACCGATGCCGGCGCGCTCCAGGCCCACAGCCATGAAGATGAACAGTGGTGCGGCGATGAAAATTTCGGTTGTGCCGGTGTCGAAAATCGTCGCCGGCACCAGTTTGAGGATCGGTCCGCCGTGCAGAACCATGAACCACAGCAGCGAGACGGCCATCAGGGCAAAGCCGACCGGAAAGCCGCTGATCAGGAATAGCACCAGGCTGAGGACGATCAGCGTGGCTTTGAGTTCGGGGCCCATCAGACCCTCCCGCGGTTGGCGCGACGGCCATAGATTACGAAATTGATATCCCGCACCAGCTTGACCACGCCCTGCAACACCAGCAGGGCACCGCCGAGCGGCAGGGTGAACTTGATCGGCCAGAGCAAGGGCGCGAAGATGGTGGATGCCGTCTGATTGCGGCTAAAGGAGTCGAGGAAATACTCCCAGCCAGTCCAGGCGATGATTATCGCCACCATCAGAAAGACCGGTGCGAACAGCACTTCGATCACGGCACGCGCCCGCATGCCAAGGGCGGAGGTGAGCACGTCCACCCGGACATGAACATCCCGGCGGTAAGCTTCCGCCATGCCCAGCATCATCAGCAGCAGCATCAACTGCACATTGATGTCCCAGGCCCAGATGGTCGGTGCGTTGAAGAAATAGCGTGAAGCAACCTCGAACCCGACGATGAGTGTCATCGCCAGCAATGCCCACGAGGACAGGCCCGAGATCCAGGTGTTCAGCTTTTCGACGGCCAACAGGCGGTCGAGCATGGCCAATCTCCGTCAGTATCTAAGAGTATCGGAGCAAAGGAGCAGCCCCGCACGCGCACCGGCATATCCCCGCCGGGCCTCCACAAGAGGCCCGGCGGGTGCGGCAAGGGGCTGAAGGGAGGCTACATCCGGCCGAATTCGCGCTGCTGCTGCTTCACGATTTCGACGGCTTTGGCGGCCAGCGGGCTGCGCGCGGCAACCTTGTCCCAAAGACCGTGAGCGATCTCGCGCATTTTCTTGGCCTCAGCTTCCGGCAGTGCCATCATGTTGACGCCCGCTCTGGACATGACGCCGACTTTGATCTGCTCTGCAGCCCGGTACTGCATGGCGGTTTCCATGTTCTGCATCCGGGCCGCGTCGATGACGACCTGCTGCAGGTCTTCCGGCAGGGAGTCCCAAACGTCCTTGTTGAACATCCAATGGCCGGAGCCGGCGTTGAAGTTCGGCTTGATGATCATCGACTTCAGGAACGCTTCCAACCCCTGCGCCACAATCGCTTCGGCGCCGTAGACCAGGCCGTCAATCGTGCCGAGTTGCAGCGCAGTGTACAATTCCGCACCCGGCAGCACGGTCGCGGAACCGCCCAGCGCCTGCACCAGATCGCCAAAGCTGCCGAGGGCGCGAATCTTCATGCCCTTCAGATCTTCCAGGCTGGAGATCGGCTTGGTCGTTGCCAGGCCGTACTGCATGCTGATGATGGCCGGGAAATGCTTGACGTTGAAGCGACTGCCATAGGCTTCGTCAATCACCTCAGCCAGACCGCGCTGGTAATATGCGTCATACACCTCGTACGCTTCGTCCCAGGCAAGCGGCAGGCCGGCCTCGATATCGGCTTCCGGCACATCGCCGACATAGTAGGTGCCCCAGGATTTATGGACGTCCAGAATCCCAAGGTGCGTTGCCTCCAGCATGCCGGCTACCGAGGCGACGGCACCGACATCGTAGACCTCGAACTTGATGCGGCCGTCGCTTTTCTCTTCGATATAGTTGAGAAAGTTCACGCCGGTCATTTTGTAAAATCCCAGCGTTGGCGGATAGGAGTGTTGGAACTTCAGCGTCCAGGTCTTGTCGGCCGCTGCAGCCGGCTGTGTCGCAAGCGCGGCAAGCGCAAGCCCGGCCGTCGCCATGGCGATAGTTTTGATAGCCTTGATCATCTCTTGGTCCCTTGTGACATTTTGTTTGGGGTGAACGGTTGGCGGGCACTCGGCAGGCGACGCTTGTCGCTGTCCAAACGACCGGTCGCGTTGCCCAGTCCCAAATTTTCGATCCGTCCGGATTCCGGACAGCACGCGCACCATGCTTGGTAAAAACTTGCTACCTCAGGGCGCGTGGGGCCGGATGTTCGCCGAACTGGGCGCCCGGCGCAAGGGGGATGAGGTGTTTCAGTGGCCTGTCCATCGATTCCAAGCGCGCAGACACCGCTTCGTAAGCAATCCTGCCCCCGCGGGACCGGACGCCTCGCCGCGTTGGCGAGAAGCGAATGCGGGCACCGATGACCGCCAAGAATCGGATGCCGTCATGGGAAGAGGCCGCTACACGCCCTAATCTCGGATGGCGAATAAGGCAATCTCCGGAAAGGCGATCAGCAGGCCCACGATAATGATTTCCATGACCACGAACGGGATGCAGCCATAGAAGATATCCTTGAGATCAACATCGGGCGCCATGCTTTTTACGACGAAGGCATTGAGGCCTACCGGCGGGGTGATGGCGCCGATTTCCACGGCTTTCGTGACCAACAGTCCGAACAGAACCGTATCAAACCCAATCTGCGTCACAATCGGAAAGACGATCGGCATGGTGATGAGAATGAGGGAGAGCCCGTCTACAAAGCAGCCCAGGATCAGATACGGGATGAGAATGATCAGAATCGTCGCCGTCTGAGACAGCTCCAGACTCGTCACCAGCGTTGCCAGGTGGGTCGGCAATTGCGTGGTGGAAAGCCCCAGGCTGAACAGGCCCGCCCCGATCACCAGCGCAAACACCGAGCATGTCGCCGTTCCCGTCTCGCGCAAGCCCTGGAGCACATTCTTCTTGCGCCCTTTCCGCCGCAGGACGGTGAGAAGGGCAAAGAACGCACCCAAGGCAGCCGCCTCTGTCGGGGTCGCAACGCCCAGATAGATCGTACCCATCACGGCCAGGAACAGAATCAGCAACTCCCATGTTCGCCCCAGCGCGACGACGCGGTCTGTCCAGCTTGGCGCATTCGCCTTGGAAACGCTGGGCGACAGGGTCGGATTGAGTTTGACCCAAATGTAAATGCCGATGACGTAAATCGCTGCGGTCATGAAACCGGGAACGAACGCGGCGACGAACAGTTTAACCAGAGATACCTCTGTGATGATCGAGTATACGACCAGAATACCGCTGGGCGGGATCAGGACTCCCAGAGTGCCGCCCGCCGCGACGCAGCCGGCAGCCAGCCGTGGGCTGTACCCTTGGCGCAGCATTTCCGGCAGCGCAACCCGCGCCATGGTCGACGCGGTTGCAACGCTTGACCCGCAAATCGTTGAAAAAACTGCACAACCAAAGACCGTTGCCGCGGCCAGGCCGCCGGGAATCCGGCCGAGCCAAGTCTGTCCGGCCTCGAACGCATGCCGCGACAGGCCGGCAGAAAATGCCATTTGCCCCATGAACAGGAACAACGGCAGCACAATATAGGCGAAGTTCGCGGTTGTGCTGTAGGCAAAGGTCGACAGCAGATACTCGACTGCCCGCCACGGCCGCTCCCACATCAGGCCGATGACGCCGGCCCCGGCCAGTGCGAAGCCAATTGGCAGGCGGCAGATGAGCAGGACCAGCAGCAACCCGATGATCGCAAGCCCCGGCGCAAGTTGCTCGAACGTCATTCGGCGATCTCCTGCTCCGGCGAATGGCCGGGAGCGGCTCTTTGTTGCCCTGTCAGGATCCGATAGATGTCGCAAAGGAATTGAATGGCCAGCAGCCATAGGCCGATGGCCAGCACGATCCGCGCCGGCCAGATCGGAAAGGCGACAATGCCAAAGCCCATCTCGTTCCGATTGAACGACGAAATCGCCTGGATTGTGCTCGGCCAGGCCAGCAGGATGACGATGGCTAGGCAGGCGGCATAGCCGGCAATCTCAAACCCATTCTGGACCCTGATGGGCAGATGACGGGTGAAGATCTCAATGGCGAAGTTCTGCCGTTGCTGTTGCGCGGCGCTAAGGCCGAGGAAGACGAGGGAGACCAGCAATAGCTCGCTGAGCTCGACCCCGCTGTGCAGCGGCTCATTGAACGCGGCGCGTCCAATGACATCGATCATCACGATGACCATGATCACCAGCGTTGCAAAGCCGCTGATGATGGCAAGGCGCGCAAGCAACCGCTCGATACATTCGATCAGAGCCGTCATAACGCTTTTCCAGTTTGTCGAAAAAACCCGCAGGAAATGTGCCGAAGTGGCGGGGGAGGGGGTGCCGGCGCTTCACGCGCCGGCACCGGCGACCGGGTGGAACCGATCAGCTTTTGCCGCACTTCTCCTGGTAGCGGACGAAGCCGGGGACATAGGTTGCAGTCTTCTCGTACTTGCCCAAATATCCCTTGAACTCGTCCAGCATGGCCTGCCCGTCGGCGTTGGCCTCTCCCTCGGCGCGCTTGATCCAATCGTCTTGCATGCTGGAGGCCGCGATGTCCTGCACCTTGGCAACCTCTTCCGGCGGGAACAGGTTGATCACGATCTTTTCCTTGGCGTTGCAGAGCTTCTCGACCGCCTCGTCCACGCTTTTTTCGATGGCGGCAAGGCCAATGGCCGGCGTTTCCGCCGATACCTCGTCGATAATCTTGCGGTGCTTCTCGCTCAGGCTGTTGTAGCGTTCGAGGCTCATGCCAAAGGTTGCGGTGGCAAAGATGCCGGCGCCGCCCAGGTCCGTGCCGTATTTCGCGACTTCATGCGCGCCGCCGTGCACGGCCGAATCGAAAGGCGTCGACGACATGGCGTCGACCACTCCCCGTTGCAGCCCTTCGAGACCGTCCTGCCAGGTGAGGGCGACCGGCGTCGCGCCAAGCTTCTGCATGGCATCGGAAATCATCGGCACCGCGCGCACCTTCAAGCCCTGGAGGTCTTCCACCGTGGCGATGGACCGCTTGGACCAGACCGTGTTTTCTGCCCAGGCGAGAGCGAAGAGAACCTTGGCGCCCTTGCTCTCGAACTCGTTGCGGAAGGCTGCGTTGTTCCTGTACAGGTCCTGCCACGCCATCGTCAGCGCATCCGCGCGGGTGGTCATGAACGGCATGACGACGTTGGCAAGCGGGTATTCGCGGACATTGTAGCCGTTCGGGGCACCGATCACGATATCGGCGGCACCGCTTTGCAGGCTGGGGAACAGATCCGGCGCCTTCAGCAGCGAACTGCTCCAATACTGCTCGAACTTGATCTCGCCGCCGCTGCGCTTTTCGATCTCGTCCATCATCCAGAGGGCGGCCTTGCTGGCCGAATACACCTCCGAGAAATAGGTCGCAAAGATCAGGGTTTCGTCTGCCTTGGCGGGGGCGCTGCCCAGGCCCAGCGCCGCCGCGCCGGCCAAAGCCCAGCGCACGGCTTTCGGGAAGATGTTCCGCTTCATAATCACCACTTTCACGACGTTTCCGGGGTTCATTTTTGGTTCGGACTCAGCGATCCTGCTTGAGCAGTTCACCAGTTCACAGGGCGGCAGGCAAGGAGTTTGTCGCAGCCGTTCCGCCTCCGATCCTCCCCTTGACCGCCAGGAGGCTCCCGCCGTGATGGACGGGCAAGCGGATCAGGGGGCGCCGCCTTCAACCCTGCCGCAGCACAACCCTGGCCGGCTGGCGAAGCTCCGCCAGCCGGCCATCAGCCCGGCGTGCCGCCCGCCAACAGACCAACCGCCGCCCCCGCCAGCCCTGCCGCCAGCACCTGAACCAGGTAGAACCACGGCATCGCAGACGGCGAGGCGCCCAGGCTCATGCGCGCGCTGGCACCGACCCCTTCCAGAACGGCTGACGACAACAATCCGCAGGCGGCAATCGCCGCCATGCCGAGGGCGACGCGAACGATCAGCAGGCGAAAATCGCAGGCCGCATCGCGCCAGTCACGGCAGGCCAGCGGCAGGATGGGCAAGGGCCGCTATCCCAGATTGAAGGCAGCACCGCCCCTTAGCGTAACGGGAGCATCGGCTTGAGAGCCAGGAGCCGCCGGTGGGTTCGGTTGGGCGAATGAAGGGGTGCTTGGGCGCGGAAACCGGCAAACCACAGGAAGGCGCACTCTGGCCAGCGTCATCGGGTCGTTCGGCCGTTCAGAACGGAAGGGTCCGGCAGGGCGGCTGCAACGGCCTTGCCGGACCTGTCGCAAGATCACCGGACCGTGGTCGCAAGATCAAACGTGGAAGCTCTCGCCACAGCCGCAGCGGCCTTTTTCGTTCGGATTGGTGAAGGTGAAGCCGCTGGAAAAGCGGTCTTCCGCATAGTCCACTTCGCTTCCGAGGATAAACATCACGGCGGTCGGGTCGATGAACAGCTTCACGCCCTTCTGCTCTACCACTTCTTCGAACCGCTTCGGCTCGTCAGCGTATTCGACCGAATAGCTCATGCCGGAGCAGCCGCGGGTTTTCACGCCGATCCGCAGGCCCTGGACGGGCGTTTCGCTTTTGGCCACCAGCGTTTTCACGCGATCGGCGGCGGCATCGGTCAGGGTTACGACGGGGGGACGTTCCATGGTTGAAAGGCCTCCTCTCTTGTCTGTGAATCAAAAGTTCTGCGCGCGGTCGGCACGCCTCAAAAGCCCAACGCGAGGCGGGCGTCTTCGCTCATCATTTCCGGCGTCCAGGGCGGATCGAAGGTGAGGGTCACCTCGATCTCGCCGATGCCAGGCACACCGTCCAGCGCATCGGCCACCATTTCCGGCATCTCGCCGGCAACGGGGCAGCCGGGCGCCGTCAGCGTCATCACGACCCGCGCCGAGCCATCCTTGTGGACATCCAATTCATAGATAAGGCCCAGGTCGAAGATATTCACGGGAATTTCAGGGTCGTACACCGTGCGCAGCGCCTCGATGGCCTCGTCGCCGGTCGCAACCGCCTGGCCTTCCGGCAGTGGCTGGCCGCGGCGGGCGCAGAGGTCGAGAAGCTCCTCCATCGAGGGCTGGCCGAAGCCGAAATCGTCATCCGGGTAGCCGAAGGGGGCGTTCATGGCAGTGCTCTCCATGGTTTCGCTCACGCGAAGATCGTGCGCACGTCGTCGAGGGATTGGACCAGCCGGTCCACCTCCGCGCGCGTGTTGTACATGCCGAAACTGGCGCGGGCCGTGGATGGCACGCCGAGCCGGTCCATCAGCGGTTGCGCGCAATGATGCCCGACCCGGACGGCGACGCCCGCCCGGTCGATGATGGTGCCGACATCATGGGCGTGCGCGCCCTTCCAGGTGAAGGAGACGATGCTGGCCTTGCCGGGGGCCGTACCGTGCAATGTCACCTCCGGGATTTCGCCCAGGCGTTGCATGGCGTATTCGACCAAATCGTGCTCGTGCGCAGCGATCGCGTCGAGACCGATGCCGGTGAGGTAGTCGATGGCGGTGGCGAGCGCGATGGCCTCCACAATCGGCGGCGTGCCGGCCTCGAAGCGGTGCGGCGGCTCCTTATAGGTGGAGGTCTCGATGCCGACATGGTCGATCATTTCGCCGCCGCCCTGGTAGGGGGGCATGGCCTCCAACAGGTCCCGCTTGCCATAGAGTACGCCAATACCGTTCGGACCATAGACCTTGTGGCCGGAAAAGGCGAAGAAATCGCAATCCATCGCCGGCAGGTCCAACGCCATGTGCGGCGCCGCCTGGCAGCCGTCGACGACCACCCTGGCCCCGGCGGCGTGCGCGGCGGCGATGATCTCGGCCAGGGGCGTCACCGTGCCGAGGGCGTTGGAGACCGCCGTGACCGCGACGATCTTCGTGCGCCCGGTCAGCAGGTTGTGGAATGCCTCCATGTCGAGCTGGCCGTTGTCCAGGATTGGGATGGCGCGAATTCTCGCGCCTTTCTCCTGGGCCACGATCTGCCAGGGCACGATGTTGGAATGGTGTTCCAGTTCCGAGATCAGGATCTCGTCGCCTTCTTTCAGCACGCTGCGGGCATAGCTGAAGGCGACCAGGTTCAGACCCTCGGTCGCGCCCTTGGTGAAGATCAGGCTGTCCGAATCCCTCACTTTCAGAAAGCGCGCCACGGTCTCGCGCGCCGCCTCAAACCGGTCGGTGCAGCGCTGCGAGAGATAGTGGATGCCGCGGTGGACGTTGGAATAGTCGTTTTCGTAGACGTCGCGGATGGTGTCCACCACCTGCCGCGGCTTCTGGGCGCTCGCCGCGGTGTCCAGATAGACCAGCGGCTTGCCATAGACCTCGCGCGACAGGATCGGGAAGTCGGCGCGGATCGCCTCCAGGTTGAAATTGGGTTTGGCGAGCGTGGCGGCGTCGGCGTTCATCGTGCCAGATGCTCCTGAACGAGGGCGAGCGCGGCCGCACGGGCGGGCTCGAAAGGAATGGCGTCGATGGTCTCGGCCAGGAAGGCCTCGACCAGCAGGCGGCGGGCCTCGTCGCGCGGGATGCCGCGGGACTGCAGGTAGAACAGGTGCGTCTCGTCCAGGTCGCCCGCCGTCGCACCGTGCGAGCACTTCACGTCGTCGGCATAGATCTCCAGCATCGGCTTAGAGTCGATTTCCGCCGTGTCCGAGAGCATCAGCGCGCGGTTGAGTTGGTGGCCGTCGGTGCGCTGGGCGTCCTCCGCCACCACGATATGGCCCTGGAACACGCCGCGTGCGCGCCCGTCGAGCACGCCCTTGTAGACCTGCCGGCTGGTGGTGTCGGCGACGGCGTGGACGATCTTGGAGGTATGGTCCAGATGCTGCTTCCCGCGCGCGGCATAGGCGCCGTCCAGGGTGCAGTGCGCCCCCTCGCCGGTGAGGTTGGCGGTCACGCGGTTGCGGCCGAGGCCACTGCCGAGGCTGACCACATAATTGTCATAGCGCGCAGCGGCGGGGATGGTGGCCAAATGGTGCCAGATGTGGTTGGCGTCGGTTGCCTCGTCCTGCAGCTTCACATGCGTCAGGGTTGCGCCTTCGCCCAGGGCGATCTCGGTCGCGCCGTTGGCGAGGGTGGCCTCGCCTTCGCCCAGGGTCATGTGCCGCTCGACCACGGTGGCGGACGCGCCGGCGGCAACCCGGATGCGGTTCTGGGTGTGCGCCATCTGCGGTGCGCTGCCGGGGGCGGTCACGCTGAGCAGTTCGACGGTCGCGCCATCGGCAAGGTCGAACACCGCGCCGTCCGCGCCGAGGGCCAGGGCGAGGGCCAGCATCGGGTCATCATCCGCGGCCTCACCGATGGTGAGCGCCAAACCGGTTTCGTGCGCGGCCGAGAAGCCGGCAATGGCCGCGTCCGACAATGCCGCGACATAACGGCCGTTCACGAACACGGCGCGCTGGCACCCCTCCAGCCGCTCCGGCAGGTCGCCGGTCAGGTCGAAATTCGCAGGCGCCGGCTGAAAACCGGTGCGGGCAAGGTGGACCAGGCTGGTGTATTTCCAGGCCTCGATCTTGTGGTGCGGCAGGCCGGTCTCGGCAAAGCGGGCAAAGGCCGCCTGTCGGTCCGGCGTGGCCGTGGCGTCCAGCGCTTCGCGGAAGGCATCGACGCCATAGGTGCGGGCAGGGGCGGCCATCAGGCAGCCTCCTCCAGCACGTCGCCATAGCCTTCGGCCTCCAGGCGGTGCGCCAGCTCCGGGCCGCCGGTTTTGACGATGCGGCCGTCGGCCAGCACGTGCACCACATCCGGCACGATATAGTCCAGCAGGCGTTGATAATGGGTGATCACCAACATGGAGCGTTCCGGCGTGCGCAGCGCGTTCACGCCCTCGGCGACGATCTTCAGCGCGTCGATGTCCAGGCCCGAGTCCGTCTCGTCCAGGATCGCCAGCGAAGGCTCCAGCATGGCCATTTGCAGCATCTCGTTGCGCTTTTTCTCGCCGCCGGAAAAGCCGACATTCACGGCGCGCTTCAGCACCTCGTCCGACATGCCCAGTTCTTTGATCTTCGCGCGCGCGGCCTTCACAAAGGCCATGGCGTCATGCTCCTCCAGCCCGCGGGCCCGGCGGATGGCGTTGACGGCGGTGCGCAGGAAGGTGGTGCCGGTCACGCCCGGTATCTCGACCGGGTATTGGAACGCCAGGAACACTCCGGCGGCGGCGCGCTCATCCGGGGAGAGATCGAGCAGGTCCCGGCCATTGTAGGTGACGGAACCCTCGGTCACCTCATAGCCATCGCGGCCAGCGAGAACATAGGAGAGCGTGGACTTGCCGGAGCCGTTCGGCCCCATGATCGCGTGCACCTCGCCATCGGGAATGGAGAGATCGATGCCCTTCAGGATCGGCTTGCCGTCAACGGTGGCGTGCAGGTTTTTGATGGTGAGCATGATTTAATTTTCCGTTCAACATTAAGCCGTCATTGCGAGGAGTGGGTGGAGGTGCAAGCAGGCATCACCCCACACTCCCTTCCAGCGAGATGCCGACCAGCTTTTGCGCCTCAACAGCAAACTCCATCGGCAGTTGTTGCAGCACTTCGCGGCAGAAGCCGTTGACGATCAGCGCGACCGCCTCCTCCTCCTCGATGCCGCGGGACTGGCAGTAGAACAGCTGATCCTCGGAGATTTTCGAGGTCGTCGCCTCGTGCTCCACCCGTGCTGTGCGGTTCTGCGACTCGATATAGGGGAAGGTGTGCGCCCCGCAGCGGTCGCCGATCAGCAGCGAGTCGCATTGGGTGTAGTTGCGCGCCTTGTCCGCCTTCGGCGTCACCCGCACCAGCCCGCGATAGGTATTGTGCGCCCGGCCCGCCGAAATGCCCTTGGAGATAATCCGCGACTTCGAGCCTTTGCCGCGATGGATCATCTTCGTGCCGGTATCGGCCTGCTGGTAGTTGTTGGTGATGGCGATGGAATAGAACTCGCCCACCGAATCCTCGCCCTGGAGGATGCAGGAGGGATACTTCCATGTCGCCGCCGAGCCGGTTTCGACCTGGGTCCATGAAATTTTCGAGCGGTCGCCCTTACAGATGCCGCGCTTGGTGACGAAGTTGAAAATGCCGCCCTTGCCGTTCTCGTCGCCCGGATACCAGTTCTGGACGGTGGAATACTTGATCTCCGCATCGCCCAGCGCCACCAACTCTACCACGGCGGCGTGCAACTGATTCTCGTCGCGCATCGGCGCGGTACAGCCCTCCAGATAGCTGACATAGGAGCCTTCGTCGGCAATAATCAGCGTGCGCTCGAACTGGCCGGTGTTCATGGCGTTGATGCGGAAATAGGTGGAAAGCTCCATCGGGCAGCGCACGCCCGGCGGGATGTAGACGAAGCTGCCGTCGGTAAAGACCGCGCAGTTCAGAGTCGCGAAAAAGTTGTCCGTATAGGGCACAACGGTGCCCAGATACTTCTTCACCAATTCGGGATGCTTCTCGATGGCTTCGGAGATCGGGCAGAAGATCACGCCGGCCTCGTTCAGCTTCTTCTTGAACGTGGTTGCGACCGAGACGCTGTCGAACACCGCATCCACCGCCACATTGGTCACGCCCGCCAGCATCTCCTGCTCGCGCAAGGGAATGCCCAGCTTCTCATAGGTGCGCAGCAGTTCCGGGTCGACCTCGTCAAGGCTTTTCGGGCCGTCGACCTGCGATTTCGGCGCAGCGTAATAATAGATGTCCTGATAGTCGATTTCCGGCAGGTCGAGCTTCTGCCAACTTGGCATCTCCATGGTCTGCCAGTAGCGGTAGGCCTTGAGCCGCCATTCCAGCATCCATTCCGGCTCGCCCTTTTTGGCCGAGATAAAGCGGATTACGTCTTCGGAGAGGCCCTTCGGCGCCGTCTCCATCTCGATCTCGGTGAAAAAGCCGTACTTGTAGCCTTCGCCGGCGAGGTTTTCGACTTGTTCGATGGTTTCGGTGGTCGCGCTCATAAGCGTGCCTCTCGTTCGATAGCGGATTCAGGCCGGCCGAAATGGGTGATGGGGCGGATCACATCCGCCAGCGTGACGCTGTCCAGCGCCGTGCGGATGGCTGTGTTCACCTGCTCCCACCCGCCGGCCAGCAGGCAGAGCGACTCGACGGCGCAATTGTCGGCCGCGCCATCGACGCACGCGGTGACGGCCAGAGGCCCCTCGAACGCCACCACCAACTCGCGCACGGTCACCGCCTCCGGCTCCCGCGCCAGTTCGTAGCCGCCGCGTGCGCCCCGGTGCGAGGCGACGACGCCGGCGGCAGCCAGCGTTTTCAGCACCTGGCTGACGGTCGTGCCCGGAAGCGCGGTCGCCTCGGCTATTTCCGGCGCGGACAACAGCCGACCACGCTGGCCGGCCATCTGGCCCAGCACGACAACGCCGTAGTCGGTCATTTTGCTCAGGCGGAACATGCCGCGGGTCGATCCAATCCGTAATGCTTCGGTACGGATTATCTGGAGTAATCCACTCCTGATTGCAACCCTCTTTCGCTATGGACTTTCGGGGCAAGAGAATAGGGCAGGCGAAAAGCGGCCGGGCCTGACCGGGGTATCGCCGTTTTGCCGTGGGCAAGAGGTTTCGCCAATGGCACAAATCGCCGGGGCAAGGGCTTGCCTTGCCGTGACTCTGCTGGCATATAGCGTCCCTGGCGTGGCGCCTGCTGGGGCGTAGCCAAGTGGTAAGGCAGCGGTTTTTGGTATCGCCATGCGCTGGTTCGAATCCAGCCGCCCCAGCCAAATTTGCTTATCCGACTGTCTCACCGGTCCCGTTCGCCCCGCATCCGCTATGCTTCCGGCATAACATTAAGGGCAGCGGAGAAAACCCCACCGCGCTCCAAATCTCCCAGCCGGGGGCTGACGGGGCAGGCCCGGCGCTGACGCCCAGCCGTTTCGATCGGGATGGGAGGCTTGGAGGGGGCATGGCCGGCTCCCGTTCGGA
>Ga0206129_10003925_pt1 | contig 16799 bp, 16 predicted proteins | sample Helgoland_Spring_8_FD_148616 | JGI IMG/M metagenome (GOLD analysis project Ga0206129, IMG submission 148616) | Pelagic subsurface seawater microbial communities from Kabeltonne, Helgoland, North Sea - Helgoland_Spring_Bloom_20160502_2 | ecosystem: Environmental > Aquatic > Marine > Epipelagic ...
TACGCACCTGCGCGGCAGGTGTTGGTGCTGCGGCAGGGGTCACCGGTTGTTGCACGGGCGCGGCGGCACTCTTTCTGGGCGCATCGTTAAGGTCTGCGGCAATCGTTGCCATGGTCTGGGTGGGCTTGCGTCCAGCCAGCCTATCCTTTTGTCGCTGCAGCATGGTCTCTTCAAATGCCGCCTCGAATGAGTTCATCCCCTGTGCCGTTTGTGCTTGGATGCTGTCGGCGCGGTGGAGTTGGGCTCCGCGCGCCGCTGGTTTGCTGGCCGCTAGGGGCTCCGCGGCTCTTTCGTCTTCCAACGTGATATCGGCCGCCACCAATAATTCGGTTTGACCATTGACGCGGTTGTTAGAAATAATCAGCACGTCCGGACCAAATTGGGCAATAGCCTTATCGGTGGCGGTTTTCGTGTCGGCGGCGAGTATGCGTTGAATTTCCATGATCGTCTCGTTTGCTTACGCGTTTACTAATGGATTCTTTTAAGAGGCCTTGGCCTGTGCTTGGACGGTGTGAATCACGTTCACCCCCTGATCGTCTGGTATCTCGCTGTAGGACAGCACCGTCAAATCCGCAACGCGGTGACGGGCGGCCTTGGACAGCCAAGAGCGAATACTGGGGGAGACGACCAATACCGCGGCATGGCCTTTCTCTTCGACCTCTCGCGTACCGTCGCGCAACGCGTTAAATAAACTCTCGGCCAAACCGGGTTCCAACACCATGCCGGTTCCTTGGTTTTGCTGAAGGACGTTATGCAGCAACTGCTCTAAAGAGGGATCCAAGGTCATGACCGACAGGCTGTCGGCATCATCGACCAATGACTGCACAATCATGCGTCCGAGCTTGGGCCGCACCATGGTGGTCAACTGATCAGGATCTTGTGTGCGGGTTGCGGCCTCAGTCAGCGACTCGACAATGGTGCGCATGTCCCGTATCGAGACCCCCTCGGCCAGTAAATTCTGCATGGTGCGGGTCAAAACGCCCAGCGACAATTTCCCGGGGACCAAGTCCTCTACAAGCTTGGGGTATTTGGCTGCGAGCTTATCGAGCAGCTGCTGGGTCTCGTCGTGGCTCAGCAATTCAGAAGAGCTGTCGCGCAACACCTTGTTTAAGTGAGTGGCAATGGCGGTGCTGGCATCGACCACCGTATAGCCCAACGTGCGGGCCGTGTCTCTTTGTGCGGGGTCAATCCAGACGGCTTCCAAACCAAATGCCGGCTCTTTGGTCGCAATACCTTCGAGTTTGCCGTACACCTGTCCCGGATTGATCGCGAGCTCTTTGCCCACTTTTACCTCACCTTTGCCACGCATCACGCCGTTTAGCGTGATGTGGTAGGTGTCAGGTGCCAGATTGAGTGCATCGCGAATACGCACCGGCTGTACCAAAAAGCCCAACTCTGCTGATAACTTTTTACGCACGCCCTTGACGCGTGGCATCAACTGGCCGCCCGTCTCGGGGTTCACTAAGGGGATCAAACCGTAGCCAATTTCCAGACCAATCAGATCGACTTGGTCAACATCATCCCAGTCCAATTCCTTTGGCGTGCCATCGTCTGCAGCGGCTTGTTCGGGGGCCGCTTCGGCGGTTTCGTCAATCGTACGCCGACGCACCACCATGTACCCGATACCTGCGGTGACGCCGGCCAAGCTCAAGAACACCATGTGCGGCATGCCTGGCACCAGGCCGAGCAAGGTCATGATGGACGCGGCAATAAATAAGGCCGTTGGATTAGACAACTGTGTCTTGGTCTGTTCGGTCATTGACTGCGAGGTGGTCACACGTGTCACGATAATGGCGGTTGCCAGTGACAGGAACAGAGAGGGAATCTGTGCCACCAGGCCATCACCAATCGTGAGCAGCACGTAGATGCGCCCCGCCTCTGTAAAGGACAGGTCGTGTTGCGACAAGCCAATGGCCAGTCCACCCACAATGTTGATGATCAAAATCAGCAGGCCCGCCATGGCGTCGCCGCTCACAAATTTAGAGGCACCATCCATGGAGCCAAAGAAGTCGGCCTCTTGTGACAGCTCTTCGCGCTTCTTTTTCGCTTCTTCTTGGTCGATGACGCCCGCATTTAAGTCGGCGTCGATGGCCATCTGCTTACCGGGCATGGCATCTAGCGTGAAGCGAGCGTTCACTTCGGATACGCGACCGGCACCCTTGGTCACCACAATGAAGTTGATGATCATCAAGATGCCAAAAATAATGAAACCAACTAAATAGTTACCGCCGATCACGAACTCGCCAAATGCGGCGATCACCTCACCGGCAGAACTACTACCCTCGTGACCCTTTACTAAAATCACGCGGGTGGAGGCCACGTTCAGCGCCAGGCGCAACATGGTGGCGAACAGCAAAACAGTGGGGAAGGATGAGAACTCGAGTGGCTTGCGCGTACCAATGGAGATCATCACAATCACCAGCGCCACGACGATATTGAAGGTAAACAAGATGTCCAGCAGCAAGGGGTGCAGTGGCAGCACCAACATGGCCATGATCATCAACACGAGCGCAGGAATCCCCAGACCGGCTAAGTCAAAAGCCGACAAATTTTGTCGGATCGTTGACAGGCTAAGAGTGCTCATGCGTGAAACCATTCAAAAAGTAAGTGATAAGTGACAAAAAATACCGATTTAAGGCGGATTTTGTCCTGTGTCCTAGGGGTTTAAGCAAGGGACGTGCCACTGGCAAGTGGTCTGGGTGGGCCTGCCTAAGACGGGCCTCCTCTGGCGACGGCCGGTAGCGGCAAGAGTTGTCCGGTCACGGTTCTTGCTAAGACCAGCCTGAGGGCAAGACGCCGGCGTCCTGCTCTGACTACATTGATTTATCGAGACCATCGAAAAATGCCTTTATCTACGTCATCACATCCCTCCTCAAATACCCTGTTCAGCACCCCCTCCCAGACGGGAGCCGCCGCAGCGCGGGACGCCGTCCGCGCAGATGTGCGCCCGCTCGCGGGTACTGAGCGTGAGGCCACGGTTGGCGGCAGCCGTGCATTTGGGCAGCTTTTTGACCGGGTTTTTGCCGTGAACCAGGGGCAAAGGCTTGCCGCCCATGACGAGCGCGATGCTCCGGTGCCACGCGCGTCGGGTTCGCGCGCCAACCCGTTACTTGAGAGGCGGAGGGACTGGCGTGACGCGGCATCCGCGTCAACCACCCCACCGCGCTCGACAGCACTGGCGGTGCGCGATGACGCCGCAGAAACGAGGCCGCCACCGCCACCGCCACCACCAACCGAATCGAATGGCGCTAAAGATAACGTGCCCACCGCGAAGGCGCCGACGCAGAAAGACCCGATAGAGGCGAGCCCCACCGAAGACCAAGCGGGTGCAGGGGACGCCATAGAGGACGCCGAGAACATCGCGGCGACTGCCGTCGAGGTGCTGGGCGCGACGTGGCTAATGGGCGCCGCAACCGCAAGGACGGCGGGTGACTTACAGGCTGTTCCGTTAGCGGGCGGCATGCAGGTCATCGCCCCCACGCAGGGGCCCGATGCGGCAAGCCTCATGGCATTTGCCACCGCTCAGGGCATGAGCCCAGAGGCGGTCAAGCTCTTAATGGGTCAACAAACCGCACCCAAGCCGGGTTTTGCCACCGGAGCCAGTGACCCATCGGGGTTGACTGGCGGTGGCGTTGCGACCCACGCTGGCCCACAGTCCAGTGCCCAGCTACTCGCCAATATTCTCGATGCACGGGCGTTGTCAGGGGCCGGACCGGGCAGCCCGCCAACAGACACACCCAACACCACGCCGACCTTGCTCGGCGTTGCGGCACCCCCCACCCAAGCCATGCCCACGGCGACGGCAATGCCCATGCCCATGCTCACGGAGCTGGCAATGACAGGCAGTTTGGCGCAGGCCCACACCTTGGCGTTGAGCGGTGTCACCGACGACGATATAGATACCTTACTGACTTCAAACAAGTTAGGCGGCTTTGAGGGGTTAGGCGCTGAGCGCACAGGCCTTGCGGTTCCCAGAGCGTCCCTACCAAACGGTGTGGCGCTACCGGGCGATACACTATCGGCGACCATTACCCAACGAAATGCACTGTACGAATCCATTGCGCAGCGCTTAGGCGAGGCGCTGGGCGCCCGCATTCAAGGACAGATTGCCAAAGGCCAGTGGACAATGCAACTGACACTCAAGCCGGCGAGTCTGGGGACCATTGATGTGGACCTGCAGATGCGTAACGGCGAGTTAGAAGCACGCTTTGTGAGTGCCAACCCGCTAACGCGCGATCTGCTACAAGATAGTATGCAGCGTCTAAAAGACCAAATGGCACAAGCAGGCACAGATGTTGCTAAAGTTGTTGTGGACAGTGGTTCTGGGCAACCTAACCACGGAAAGCCGACACCGCATGCGCCAGACGCGGGGCGTGCAGCAATGTCCCCTGGGACAACTGAGGCTGGCGATTTGTCGATACCTGATCGGGTCGGCGAAAATAGTGGTGAAGATGGCTCGTTGAACATATTGGTTTGAGCGCCGAGAGGCGGTAGTCAAAGAAAGTAGGAAAAAATGGCTGACGAAATCGAAGACGAAGAAGAAGGACGAAAAGGCGGTGGGGTGCTCAAGATCATCTTGATTGCGCTACTCGTCTTGCTTCTCTTAGGGGGCGCCGTGGTCGCCACGTTGTTCTTCACGGGCTTTTTTGACAAAGCCGACGAAAAAGCGGCTGAAAACAAGGTGGCTGAGTTGGAGGCTGCGGCGGAGGCACGCAATGATCCGGGTAGCGCCGCGCCTCAGCGTGTAACTAAAGAGAGCCCTGAACTGAAGCGGTTCGAATACCATTACCTAGAACTCCAGCGTGAATTCTTGGCGAACGTCAGCAATTCCCGCAAAGTGATCCAGGTTCAGGTGGCGGTTATGACCAATTTTGACGAGCGCGTTTTTGCAAACGTGACCAAGCATGAATTCGCGTTGCGATCTGCGGTACTCGATTTGATGCGTCAAGTAACGGAGGCCGACTTAACAAAGACGAACTTCCGACGTGAGCTGGCAACCAACATTAAGGCTGAGATGAATTCGGTTTTGGAAAAATACGAAGATTTTGGCGGCATCGAGGAGGTCTACTTTACGACCTTTGTGGTGCAATAAGTAGCAACGTGAAAGAGTCTCATGTCAGATAAACCCCTCCTGTCACCCGAAGAGCTGGAAGCGTTGGCCGACGGTCTTGATACCGGTGCCATCGCAGTGGATACGGGGTTCAACACCGGTGCGAAAGTGCGAAAACACGATCTTGCCAGCGAGGACAGCAGCCTAGGCGTTAACCTGCAGTCGATCGACATGATCAACGAGCGGTTTATTAGGCAGTTTCGTTTGGGTCTTCTGGAGGTGTTGCGGACCAGTCCGCGACTCAACCCTTCGCGGGTACAAATTCTGCGCTTTGGAGATTATCTAAAAAAGCTGAAAGCGCCCCTATCGGTCAATATCATGCGTGCTAATCCGTTGAGGGGCTACGCTATGGTGGTGATCGAGCCGACGGTGGTATTTAGCTCTCTAGATAGTTTTTTTGGAGGCTTTGGCCGCGGGGTGTCAGATTTGCCACCTGGGCGTATGTTTACACCAACGGAATCTCGCATTATCAAGTTAATTCTGAATGTGTTCATGCGGTCTATTAAAGAGGCGTGGGCACCTATCTATGAACTTGACTTTGAACATGTCAGCTCTGAGATAAACCCCCAGTTTGCGCAGATCGCTGACGAATCAGATTTGGTTATCTTGAGTCGGTTTGAGGCCGATCCGAACTTACAGAATCGCGGTTTTATTGACCTCGTTTATCCCTATGCTGCCTTAAAGCCAATTCGAGATCTTTTGCGCAGCCGCGTGCAGTCCGGTGATGGAAACGAGGAGTCTGACAAGCAATGGCGTACCGATCTTGAGCTGGCGGTGCATGACTCAGGAGTCGAAATACAGGTTTTGTTGGGACATCTGAATATCGCACTAAGTCAACTGGAAACGATGAAAGACGGCGATGTGTTGTACTTTAAAAAGCCTGAGCTTGCCCGCGGATATATCAGCGATCTACCATCGTTCGACATGGAAATTGGCAGTATTGGTAGCCATATCGCAGCCAAGATCGTGAGCCCAGTCGATCCAAGGATGCTGTGAACGTCAGCAAACCACCATATAAGGGAAATAGTCATGAGTGACGAGAACACAGTGGCCGAGAAAGACACCATTAACGGAGAAGTGCTGGAGAATATTCCAGTAACACTTTCTATCGAAGTGGGCCGCGCGGTCATTAAAATAAGAGACTTAATGCGTTTAACGCAAGGTAGTGTGGTTGAGCTAGACCGGATTGCCGGTGAGCCCTTGGACCTATTGGTCAACAACACCGTGGTTGCGCAAGGGGAAGTGGTACTTGTGAACGACCGCTACGGTATTCGATTGACCCGCGTGGTGCCCGCTTCTGAGCGCATGAAAAATTTGTAAATCCCTATGACCCCTGATTGGGTGCTTTAAAGATGAATGCAAACACCGCACTCGCGCCCCTCTCAATGACAGTAAGTACGGGAGACTGGCTGCAATTTGTAGCCAGTTTTGCGTTGGTTTTGGGGCTTTTGTTCGCCCTGCTGTGGTGGTTAAAGCGTATTCAAAACAGTCGCGGCTTTGGCCGCAAGGACGCCCACATTGAGGTCATTGACTCCATGGGTGTCGGACCGCGGCAAAAACTGATGCTCGTGCGTGTGCGCGATCGCGAGGTATTGATTGGCATAGGCCCTAACCACATGCAAGCGCTAACGGGTTGGGTCGACGGTGATGGCTCAGAGGAGCCTCCCGGCTTGACGCCCGGCAGCCCCTCGAAACAAGCAATGAGCCCCTCGGTGCAATCCGCGCCACCCTTTGCGCAAACCATGGCGCAGTTGAAAGACACCCAAGCATGATGCCCGCAATGCCTGCTACTCAAACCACGGTGTTCAATCGCCTGACGCCCCTGTTACGCAAGCCCTTGTTCTGGTTACTTGCGCTGGGTGCGCTGTTGGGCGCATCGGTTGTTCAGGCCCAAGGCATTCCGTTGATTAACGCCACCAGTGCGGGGGGCGGCACGCAATACAGCTTGACCTTGCAACTGCTGGCGCTGATGACGGCGCTCACCTTGCTGCCGTCGTTGTTGCTGATGATGACCTCGTTTGTACGCGTCATTATTGTCATGTCTTTGCTGCGCCAGGCCCTAGGCACCGGTCAAACGCCACCAAACATGGTGTTGGTTGGACTGGCGCTGTTTCTCACGTTATTTATCATGCAACCCGTCTTCTCGGACGTCTATACCAACGCCTTGCTACCTTACTTCGAGGGCACCTTGCCTTTTGATCAGGCGCTTGCGCTGGCAGAAACACCGTTTCGCAACTTCATGCTGAATCAAACCCGAGAGGACGACATTGCGATGTTTATGGAGGTGGCGAGAAACACCGAGTTCACGTCGCCCGACGATATCCCGTTCTCTACCTTGGTGCCTGCGTTCATTACCTCCGAGCTAAAGAGCGCATTCACCATCGGCTTTCTCATCTATATCCCGTTCGTTGTGATCGACCTGATCGTCGCCAGCGTGTTGATGTCTATGGGCATGATGATGCTGTCGCCGATGATGATCTCCATGCCTTTCAAGCTCATGTTGTTTGTGCTGGTTGATGGCTGGTCATTGATCATGGGTTCGGTGGCATCAAGTTTTGCAATGCCTTAAGGAGGCCCAAGCATGGATACCGCAACGGTTGTCGATTTGGGGCGTTATGCCCTTTGGATGACAGCGCTTATTTCAGCGCCTTTGTTATTGGTCGCTTTGGGTGTCGGCTTGGTGATTGGTATTTTGCAAGCCGCCACATCGATCAACGAGATGACGCTGAGCTTCATCCCCAAGTTGTTCGCCTTGGGTTTGGCCATGGCCTTATTCGGGGGCTGGCAGATTGCCACCTTGGTTGAATTCACGCGTAACATTTTTCAGCGCATCCCCTCGCTGTTTACCTAACGCAGGCGACCACGCAATGTACGTTGGACGGGCGCTATGAACTTGCTGGTTGCGGACATCGTTGAGCGCTTCTACGCCTTCCTTTGGCCGATGCTGCGCATCTCGGCGCTGCTCATGACAGCGCCCCTGTTTTCTCAAAACGCGGTGAGTGTGCGCTTACGGGTGTTGTTAGCCGTTGCGCTGACGTGGCTGATTTACCCGCTGCACGACTGGCCACTGATCGACCCGGTCTCTGCACCTGGCCTACTGGAGATCTTGAATCAAATTTTTATTGGCGCCACGATGGGACTACTGCTGCAGGTGGTGGTCGCTGCCATTACGGTGGCGGGTCAAAGTATCTCGGCCGCGATGGGTCTGTCCATGGCGAACATGATTGATCCCAATGTGGGTAATGTCCCCGTTTTGGCGCAGTTGTTGCTAGTCATGTCGACCTTGATTTTCATTGGTACGGGCGGACACGCTATGTTGATGGGCCTCGTTCTTGATAGCTTCAACGCCTTGCCCATCGGCGCTACGGTGTTGGATCAAAACCATTGGGGCCGTTTGGTAACCTGGAGCGCCATGATGTTTACGGGGGCGGTGCTGATCGCGCTACCCGTGATGGTGACCATGCTTTTTATTAACGTGGGCTTAGGCGTCGTGACCAAGGCAGCCCCGAGCTTGAATATTTTCGCTGTCGGCTTTCCGGCCATGCTGTTGGCGGGTCTGTTGATTATGATTTTGGCGATGGACAGCATCGGCGGGCGTCTCCAATGGCTATGGCTGGAGGCGTTTACCATGCTGCGTGATTGGACGGAGGTGCGCTAATGGCAGAAGACACAGCCCAAGAAAAAACCGAAGAACCCACCGCGCAAAAATTAAAAAAGGCGCGGGATGATGGACAAGTTGCCCGCTCGCAGGAGCTCCCTGGTGCGACCGTCATGATTGGTGCGGTCAGTGCGATGGTCTTAATGGGTGGCTGGCTGTTGGAGAACTTGATTACGGTTTTCAAGTCAGGGTTTATCTTCGACAACAAGACCCTGGCATCACCTCAGCTGCTACCCCTGACGTTTGGGACGCAGGCGGCCGAGGCCTACTTGGTCATTGTTCCCATATTCATCGTCACCGTGGTTTTGGCAATCGGTGCGTCTGGTGCGACCGGCGGCTACCTGTTTTCACTCAAGTCTATCGCGCCCAAGGCCAGCAAAATTAATCCCATGGAGGGGTTTAAGCGGATGTTTGGGACCAAGGCCTTGGTGGAGCTCACCAAAGCAATATTGAAATTCACTTTGGTCACAGGCGTGCTGGTGCTCATGATCAACATCAATTTGGATCAGTTGGTGCAAATTGGCCGTATGCCACTGGAACCGGCGATGCAGGCAGCAGGCAACTTAGTGGTTCAGTCTGCACTGTATGTGACGCTGTCTTTGGTCGCGATCGCCGCGATTGATGTGCCCTGGCAGAAGCATGAGTTCACGAAACGCATGCGCATGACCAAGCAAGAAATCAAGGATGAATACAAGGACATCGAAGGACGTCCCGAGGTCAAGGCGCAAATTCGCCGTCGGCAACGTGAGATGTCTGACCAACGCATGATGGGCAACGTGAAAGATGCCGATGTCGTCATCACTAACCCTGAGCACTACGCGGTTGCCTTGGCCTACGACCCCAGTGGCGACGGTGCGCCAATCTTGGTGGCCAAAGGCGCGGACCTCATCGCTGCCCGTATCCGCGAGGAGGCGACGACGCACGGTGTCCATATTTTCCAAGCGCCGCCCTTGGCGCGCGCCTTGTATTACACGACTGAAGTTGATCGTACGATCCCTGAGAGCCTGTATGTCGCAGTGGCTCAAGTCATCGCCTACGTCTTTAGCTTGAGCAGCGTTCAGCCAGGTAAACCCAGCATGCAGCGACCGCGCCCAGAGGTCCCGCCTGACATGCAATTTGACGAAAGAGGGCGTCTGATCGTGCAGTAAGCTTGACGCTTCACGACACCGCCCATAAGTACCTATGCCTTCGACAGAAATGATGCCTATGTTCTCCCCTGAGGATCTGTTCCTTCGCGACAGCGATCGGGAGCGGTTGGCCATGTCTTACAACGCGCTGGTGACCAAACGCCAGAGCTTGCTGATGCTCAGTGAGAATGATGTCCTGTTGGAGCATTACGGTCGCATGCTTATTCGCATGCTGCGTGAAACCAGCGACGTTGAGGTGGAGGTCTACTTCCCCAGCAGTACGGACGCCCTCGTGCAGCGTTTTAACGATATTTTGGCGCCGTTGTCCGTCGAGGACGCGATGTCCATACTGGGCCCTGCCTTACCTGCGCGGGTTCTGGTCATGCACGATGCCAAATCCGTCAAGCGCCAGCAAGTCGAGTTATTAGCCCGTCTGGTGAACGACTTCCCCGGTGCAAATGTCCGGTTGGTGATGTTGCTAAATGAATCCACGGAGCGGCGCGAGGACTTAGCGTCCTTCGGAAAACGCACGGCCCGTTGGACCATTGAGACGCCTACGCCAGTCGTTGCCGATGTGTTTCTACAAAAAGCCGCTAGCGTGGGTATGGCGGGGGCGGCCACGCACCTCATTGATCGTCTCGGGCTCCGACAGGTCGATGCCGATACCCTGGCGCAAGACGACGAGCCCGCCGATGGACTGCCTTACGAAGCGGAGGTGTTCGGCGCAGACGATCAAGCAAGCACGGCGTGGGGGTGGCGTCGCTGGCTGATGACGTTATTTGTCGCCGTCTCTCTACTCATTTTGTCTGCTGTCTTGGTGCTGAGCCTTTATCCAAAACACCGCGATGCGGTGCTTGATTTGATCTGGCCCGAGCTCGCTGTAAACGCAGGCGAGGCGACGGCCGACATCCCTGCAGACGATGGTGGGGCCCTGTTGAAAAAAGACGCTACACAGCCGCCCGCGGAGGTCGTTCAGACTGAGCCGAGCAGCCCTGCGGCTGAGGCAGCCCTGTCCGAACCACCACCATCACCATCACCACCCGAGCGCCCAGAGCAAATCGCTCCCGTTGCGATGCGCGCTGTACCCGTGGCACCGTTGCCCGGTATTTTGCCGCCTTGGGCGGATGTGCGGACCGACCTGCAAATATCCAGAGAGTTACGCAATGAGTTTAATCGGGAGGCGGAAGAGAAATTCTTGCCAGACTCCCGCAAGCAGTGGTCTGACGATCGATTTGCAGTGGTGGCCATGCCGCCCGCGCCGGCTGTGGCGCTAGCGCCTGCTCCCAGTCCTGCCCCTAGCTCTGCGCCCGCGAATACGTCCACACCGACGCCCGCGCCTGCGGCTACACCGAAGCAAGCGGATGCGCCGACGGTGACGGCCAAGCCAGCGAAAGCGGCGGTGAAGTCGGGTACCGGCCTGGGCCATGACTGGGTCACCACGTTGCCTGACCGCTATTGGGTCCTGCAATATGCGTCAGTGGTCTCGGCGGAGCAGGCTCAGGCGTGGATCATCGCGCACCCGAAGTTGGACCGTTTGCATGTCGTCGCGGCAGTCAAGTCCAACGGTCTACCGCACCATGTCGTTGTCAGAGGGCCGTTTAAAAATCGGGGAGAGGCACAAGCTTTTGCAACTTCTGCCGATTCCCCTAAAGAGTATTGGGCTCGCAGCGTCAAATCCTTACGGGGTGTGTTGCGGGCCCCTTGACCGATTGACCGATTGATCTTTGATGTCTCTTTTGCATGTCTGACGATAACGCCATTTTAATTTCTCAAAACTCGCGCGAGGTTCGCGTGACAGGCGAGGGCCGTGATGCCAGCCGCCCGGCTGGCCGCACGGGCGCGGGTGACAGTCGGCGCGCAGGTCGGCGAAATGCCACACCGGCGAAGGCGGATACGGCCGCGGTTGCCGGTCACGTTCAAGTCGTTGTCCGCCCTGTACCGGCTATTCGCCGGAAAAAAATACCGGCCGCGTTAAGCAAAGCCATGCTTGCGAACAAGCATTCAGCCGATGTGGCGGTCAATCAGGTATTGCAGAACAGCGGTCTTGATACGAGAGAGCGGATAGCTGCATTAGTGAAAACCAATGCACGATTAACGCAATCGATAGCCGAACTCAATTCGGCACGGACACCACAGCCGGGTAGTCGGCGCCCAGATAACGAGTCTCACAACCTCAATACCTTAGAGCTGCGTGAGAGCATGAAGACCATGAAGGCGGGGAGAAAGCCATGAGCGAACAAGATGAAAAAAAAGATGACGATTTAGACATCGCCGCAATAGCGGCGCAGTTTAAGGAGGGCGATCCTGTACCCAAGGTGGACCTCGTCGACGTCAATGTGATTGAGACTGAAGCTGAAGCTGAGGCGGAGGCTGACCTTGAGGAAGAGGCCCCGCCGGAGCCAGCACCTGTACAGGCGCCTGTAAAAAAAGTTGTTAAGCGAGCCCCTACGCCCGTGGTGGAAGAGGCGGAGGAACATGAGATGACCACTGATTCCAACGAAGCTGTCGCGCAAAGCAGTATTTTGCCGAAAGATATTCGCGACCATCTGGATGCCTTGAGCTCCGTTGTGTTGGATTCCGCCGATGTCGCGTCCAACGCGGCAACCTCTGCGACCGGACTGGCGGGCGAGTTGCAAAACTCCGTTAAGTCGGTTCAAGCAGCGATTGACGCAGCGTCCAAGCAAGGGAAGATCGTTCTGATTGGGGCGGGCGGTATCCTGATGGTTTCTGTTGCCGTATTCGTCGCGATGTCTGCCACACTTCAAAGTCGCATCAATCAAACCGACGCGATGTTGTTGGCTGTGGGTAAGCGGGTGGTGGAGTTGAATGCGGGCATAGAGGGAATCGATGCGATGAACCGATCGCTCTCCAGCTTCTCTGAGCGCACCGATGCCATCATGGCGGCGCAAGTCAAATTAGAGGAGCAAATAAAAGTCAGCTTGGGAGAGTCGAAAGACCTGGTCAATAGCTTGCCGGCGCAAACCGCAAAATCGGTAGAGGGCATTAGTAAAAATATAGCCGCCCAAGTCGTCGCGATGGATGCGCAAATGAAGAAGCAGGCAAGCGCCATGGCGTCGTTGGGTGGACAAGTGAAGTCGTTGGCAGGGTCGGTTGGCGATGTGGCTCCCCTCAAGCGAGACGTGCAGGCCTTGGTTACGTTACAGCGTCAACGGTATCTCGAGGCCTTGCAACAGCAACAGCAGCGTGCAAGCACGGGCTCAGCGGCCGAAGTGATTGTGCAGTTCCCAAATCCTAAGGCAGTGAAGACACCGGAGAAGGCGACGCAGTAGGAAGGCTAACGCCTCCCTAGCGCGGGCAGTGCTTAATTCGCCCCGTCAATAATGACTTCGATGCGGCGATTTTTTGCGCGACCGGCTGGTGTGTCATTGGTATCAATCGGCCGCGTATCGGCATAGCCGCTCACACTGACGCGCCCTTGGCTGAGACCCGCATTGGCGGTGAGATAGTCGGCGACCGCGCCTGAGCGTGCACCGGACAAGTCCCAGTTTGACTTGAACCGGTCGTTGAACACAACAGGCACGTTGTCGGTGTGACCCTCTATGTAGACGCGACCGGTGGTTTGGGCGATTGAGCTGCCCACCGTTTGCAATGTTTGAGCAAATGCATTTTGCAAAGTGGCTGATCCAGATCCGAAAGAGCCTTGCTCCGCTAAGCGAATGATGATTCGTGGACCATCGCGCTCGACCTCCGCTTTGCCTGCTTCAATCTCCTTGGCCAAATCCTTGCGAATCCTAGCGTACTGTGCGTCGGTTTGCGCTTTAGTCGCGGCACCGATACCGCCCCCGGCGGCGGCGTCTTTTGCATTCGCACTTTGGGTGTCGCGCACCTCGACAGGGCTCTCTGTCGATGCTTGTGCTTCAGCAATCTTGGCGTATAGGTCGATCGTCTCTTGCGGCACAGCGCCGCCTTGTTGATCGCCTTTTGCGGCACTGCCGCCTGCCACAGCACCCATTGCCGCACCACCCGTTTTGTCGCTATCGGCTGCCCCACCGGGCTTGGCGCCTTGGGCCGCACCGCCGGACTGCTCACCGCTACCCGCTGCTCCTGATGCCGATGCGTTGCCGTTACCGCCCTGTGCCTCGCTGCCCTCTGCTGGCCCGCCTTGCTGGGCGCCAGACTCGCCTTGGCCTGCGCCGCCGGGTGGCTTATTGACGTATACGACTACCTTGCCCTCTTCGGCGGTGACCTCGACCTGGCCAGAAGCGATCTCGTTTGCAAGTGATCGACGAATCTCTCTGGCATCCCGCTCAGGCCCCTGGGTTCCCGGACCGTCATCGGTTTTCAAGACGGGCTCTGGCTTTCGCTCGTCCGTTGTCTGCTGGAGAACGGATTCGATGGGGGTTGGTTGTGTGATCGCCGGTGAAAAGCTGCGAGCGACGATACTCGTGCCCTTGGGAGATTCCACCACAGGCACTATGCGTTGAACGCCAAATGAGTTCTTCAAGGAGCCGTTAATCTGCTTGAACTTCGGCACGTTCATTTCCGCAAATGACAAGATCAATACGAAGAACGCCATCAGTAGGGTGGCCATATCAGCAAATGTAGCCATCCAGGCAGGCGCGCCTACCGGGGGACAGGTCGGACAATCATCACACTCCGGGCCATCATCAACAGGAGGCGCAATGACAACCTCGGGGAGCGCCGCGTCCTCGTCAGTGCCCTGCGCTCCATTGTCCTCTTCGGTGTTATTTGCTTCAGTCGCCACAGTTCGGTCCTCGTGTTAGTTAGGCCGCCGCGGCTTCAAGCTTTGAGCGTTCCTTAGGATCAACGAAGGAAATCAACAGGTCGGTGAGCATGCGGGGGTTCCCGCCGCCTTGAATGAACATCACGCCCTGCAAAATCAGATCGTGGTTCAGTGACTCGGCCGCTTCCAATTTCTGCAGTTTCTGGATGATTGGAATACAAATAATGTTGGCGATGATGGCGCCGTACATGGTCGTCAGTAGGGCGACGGCGAATGCCGGCCCAATGGACTTCGGGTCACTCATGTTGCCCAACATAATCACCAAGCCCACGAGGGTTCCAATCATGCCCATGGCCGGCGCGATTTCTTTCACGGAGTCAAAGAACGCAATGCCGGAGCTATTGCGATTTGAGAGCATCTCTTGCTCACGCTCTAGCGCACTCTTAATCAAACTACCTTCGGTGCCATCCACGAGCATGCGAATGCCTTTCGCCATGAACTCGTTCGGAATGTCTTGGCCCTCTAGGGCGATCATGCCGTCTTTGCGAGCGATGGTCCCCAAATTAACGAGCTGCTCAATAAGATCTTCTGGCTTATCTACTTTGTACTTAACTGTTTTCATCGCCACTTTTATGGCACCGATGTATTCTGGAAATGTGCTTCGTGCGAGTACGGTCGCCGCCGTTCCGCCGACCACAATGAGGATTGAGGGAGGATCGATAAATGGTGCGGGGTCACCAAGCGCAGAAATGATCAGGCCGAAAACGGCGACAAACCCTATGATGGTTGCAATATCCATGGTTTTTATCTATTTGGTCTACGGTTACGGGACGGCAATAAGCCGACGTTTGAAAGAAACAAGCGAAAAACGTGCCAGAACACGAGACTAGATTAGTGTTTCCATTATGTTGGGCTGTCTAAATTTTGGCAGTTACTAGGAAAGAGAATCGACTTTCTATAGACTTTCTTGACTTGCACGCAATGACTTTGCATTTATTTAGTACTAAATAACTATTTAATGTCGTGTGGTGTCTTTTTTTGACGGCGTAAAAATTGCTTTCATCAAATTGCCACATGCAATCTTGAGGGGTTTGGCTTATGTCTGAGATACGTTATGGTTCTAATTCTCGCAACTCTCGCAATGACGCGCCGCAGCTGCTTCGGTGCGTCGTGGTCGCCATGATGTCATTGCTGCTGCTCTCGGGTTGTCAGCGTTATCAAGATGTACCGCAATGCAGCGAGGCTATTTCCGAGGGTTTCACGGGCTACTTCAAATTGGACGACAACGGCTTGGCGGTTGACCAAGTTACGGGAACCACCTGGTACCGTTGCAGTGCGGGTCAGCGTTATCAAGGCGGGCAGTGCGTCGGACGGCCTTTGCTATTGGGGCTGGCAGATGCTCACGCGTATGCAGAGGAGTTCTCTCGCGCCTCTGGCCGGAAATGGCGTCTACCCACACAGGGTGAGATGGCCACGATTGTGGTGGATAGCTGTGTGAACCCCTCAGTCAATTACAACGTGTTTCCCAACATCATGGTTAGCAACTATTGGTCTGCAGAAACCAGCCGCACCAATCGCCTCATGGGATGTGCAACCTACACCTACAGTGGCAATCAGTTTTGCCGCGAGCTCAAGGAGAGCCCCTTGCCCTTCTTGTTGGTCGTGAATTAGGGGGCGCGAGTTAGCCTAGGCCACCCGAAGCTCGTACTTGTTTATCTTTTCGATGAGGGTCGTTCGTTGCAACGAGAGCAACTTCGCGGTTTTTGAGACATTGCCCTCTGATAATTCCAACGCTTGGGAAATGTAGTTGCGCTCAATTTCGGCTAAACGCTGCTTCAGTGGGATCCCCTGCGTAGGTAACTCATCCATGCCTTGGGCCAACATGATGATGTCTTGCACTGAGCTGTCATCGTCAAACCGGCCGTCGTCGGCGTTATTGCCAGCATCCATGGCGGCCTGAACGGCCTCGGGCGGCTCCGGGAAAAGCTCCATCACATTGCTGGCAGCCAATTGCCCAAAGAGCTCATCCCGTAAGACGGCCAGGCCTTTGGGTAGCATGGCTGCGGGAACGGTACGCAGACCGATGTCCTGCGCAGGAAACAGGGCGGTAAAGCGGTCAACGATATTGATGAGTTCACGCACATTGCCTGGCCAGTTGTAGCTTTTGAGCGCCAGCATCATGTCGGGGCTAAAGCGAAT
>Ga0206129_10003936_pt1 | contig 16764 bp, 24 predicted proteins | sample Helgoland_Spring_8_FD_148616 | JGI IMG/M metagenome (GOLD analysis project Ga0206129, IMG submission 148616) | Pelagic subsurface seawater microbial communities from Kabeltonne, Helgoland, North Sea - Helgoland_Spring_Bloom_20160502_2 | ecosystem: Environmental > Aquatic > Marine > Epipelagic ...
GTGTAACCCTCGTCATCGGAGTTTAAGTCCATTGGTTTACCTCCGTTATAAATTTGTAAAATTTCACTCGCAGTTAGCACACTATTGAACAAAGCTAACTCATCAATATTACCAGCAAAGTGTCGAGCGGCAGTCGTAGTCGAATAATACAACTCTCCGACATGAGTTTTGCCATAACTAAAACTGTTAAGAGTATTTGAGCCTGTAGTGTCTAAACTACCGTTTATGTAGAGTTTAGTTGCACCTGTAGTAACTGTAGCCGCTACATGGTACCAAGTATTTAATGATAAAGAAGTGCTAGAATTAAGCGAAGATTGGTAACTCCAAAACGCTAAATTATTAGAAGAATTCAATACTGAAAAAATCCGACCCTGCCCACCACCAGCAGAACCCCAACTTATAATTGTTCTTGGATTGTTCGTGGAAGAATTAGCAGTCAAATATATCCAAGCAGAAATAGTCAATGGGTTACTGATTTGAATCTCACTAGAACCTATCACTTCAGCGTGATCGTCAGTACCATCTAGACTTAAAGAGGATACATTACTAATAGAAGGCACAAACACACCATCGCTGTTGTATGTCTGATAACTAGTGCCGTCCGATACCTCAATAGCGTTCGTGTCTGATCGAAATATGCAAAGACCCGTGTTGCTTGCTGCTGGTACTGCTGAATCTCTAGCTGCTGCTGTTGCGTAACTTGTTAATGTACTCATGTTAAATATTAAGGTGTGTCGTTGTTATAAAATACCCAATTAGGGTTGTCCCAAACATACAACTTATCGGTGTCTTTTGCGTGTACGATGGTGTAGTCGGGTGCGTTCGTTTGATAGATAAACTCCGACTCGTTGTCGAATACTTGGATGGTTGGGAATGTTAAGGAGCTATCGAATACTCCTAATGTAAACTGACTCAGAGTCGCATCAATCGAACCCGCAGTAGTCTCCGCCACATACAAGTTCTTGGAGTCCGTAGCGAAATACATTTCACCTTGAACGGCTTCCTTCTTGAACTTCGACTTGTTCGCATCTGTGCCTGTCTTAAAGGCGATACTAAAGTCTTTGTGATGAAGTTTATTCATACACCCGTATTGGCGGGATTAAACTGCACGAGGGTTGCGTCCGATGCTCCAGCGGTAGTCTCTGCCATATACAACTTCTTCGTATCCGTAGCAAAGTACCACTCGCCTTGCACACACTCCTTAGCGAACTTCGATTTATTCGCGTCTGTTCCCGTCTTCACCGCAATGGCAAAGTCCTTCTTGTGCAATTTATTGAGTGCCATGACTACTTAGCTTGCGGTTCCAGCACCGATACAAGGAGAGGATGGGCGGAGGCGTAGGTCGCCGTTTGCGGGGTCTACGAATTGCGGGTCTGCGAAGATGTTGTCTGTACCTCCGCTGGTGTTAGAGCTACCCATGTTATCAAAGCAACAGTTTGTAGAAGTAGACGCGAACGCTACTGTTCCAATTTTACTGTTATCTGAAGAAGCCCAAACGCAATTCTTTTGTGACGCTGGTGCTGACGCACTAAGAGCTAATGTACCTGATGGATTTGTGACATCTAAATAGAAACTGTTTCGCTCAAAAGTAGAAAAGTTATTAAGGTTTCTAGCTATGATAGTGTCGCTTGAATCAAACTTAGCTTGGAATGTATTATCCGTCCAAGTGTTTCCTGTTGCTGTACCACCATTAATAATACCTTGAGACGACCAATCTATGAATCCGCTTGTTTTAAAAACGCAACCACTTACGCTTGATGCTGCTGTAACAAAGGTTGGCTTGTAATCTATAAACTCAAAGTCCTGAACGGTCACATCATTTAAAGTTATTAGACTAGCAGCTGATCCGTCAGCTACAGCACCGTCAATACTTGCTCCTTGTTTATTTAAACTTTTATAAGTAACGCCACTAGCGTCCCATGTTTGACTACCTAGCGATGAGTATGATCCATCTGTAAAAAGAATAGTACCACCCGATCCCGCCGCTGTTTCTGCGGTACTAAGTGATGAATATGCGTAAGCGTTTGCCTCAGATGTTCCGTCTGCTGAACCCTGTGCGGTTGGTGCGATGTATACTGTTGCCATAATATGTGTGTCTCTAAGTTAGAATGTTGTTAAGCGATTGTTCCGCCTGAGATTAGAAGTGGTGCTGGATTTGCCCCTATGTCGGGAAGATTAAAACCTTGGCGAGTTGGTAAACCATTCGCTCCTTTTGTGTCTGTGTCTCCACTAATTACCGAGTAGGTAGTGCCGTCTGTATCGACTGCTTCTATATCAGGTTCAGCACCATCAGCTTGGATACTAAATCCTTTTGCTAATGCTAGACGAGAGGATGGTGTGTTAACATAAACATTCGCTCCATCCTTAGTAACAAACTCCAAGTTACCATCCGCATCAGCGATGACCATGACCGACTTAGCCGGATTGTCGGTAACCTTGAAACTCTGATTCGGATACGCTCCGATGTGCGGATTGTCGGTTCCGCGAAGTGCGGTGGTGAGCGGGGTGTCTACATCGACCGAGACTTGCCCGTTTACGAAACTTGTGCCGTTAAATTTAATTACATCTTCGTTAATAGCGGATGTAATCGTAACATCACTAAGATCATTAACTGCATGGGTGTGTGCCGCAGTTGCGTAGTCGGCTGAATTTAATCCATCCAACTTTGTTTTATCGCCGTCTACGAATGCACCTTCGGAAGGCTGTAGCTGGTAGCTACTCAAATCTTGGTCACCTGTATTTACCCCACTTAGGTTGCCAAGGTTCGTAATGTCGGATGCGGTGACAAACTTGTGCGAGGTTGATGCATCATCCACATCATCCGCATCTAATACAACCGCACCGGTTTGCGTGTTGACTGATTGCACGGCAGCTTCTCCCATTAAATCGCTAACCTTTACTCCCTTCGTTGTACCTTGTGGTGAACCCGTAGTATCATCCACATCGGTGATCGGTAAAATATCGTTTGCATTCACCTCTGCGGTGGATGTACCACCAACCAAGGTAATGTCGTCTAATGAGCTAATTCGTTTATTTGCCATAATTTATTTCCTCTTAATCGAATGCTAAAAATTGCCCGGCTTCCACGAGCAGAAAGTCCTCCGCCTCTGTTTGGATTACACCATCGATTATGGGTCCACCAATAGGTGGCCCAACGATGCTATCGGCATCTACCTCCCCAATGGAAAGTCTGAGTCCGAGTTCGGGCATTAGACGCTACCTTTGTAAAGAATGGCGGCTCCGCTGGTTAATGTAATACTGGTAAATGGAACATAGATCACCTGTCCTGTCGCAAAGGATGTGGCATCGGCAATTAAGTCTGCCGAGTTATCCATCACAGCGGTTAATGCACCAATGACTGATGGTTCAGTAAATTGAACAGCTATAAAACTGCCATTTACTGCGGTGGTTCCGTTTACATAGACGCATCCATTTGCGCCCATTGAGTTCAAAACATTTACTGATGCTAATCCCATGATATTATGTGGTTGATAAAATTGATACTCCGAAGCTGTAGCTCGGATATGAATTGATTGTGATTTTGTTCATCGAGTTGAGTCGCTCGACCCGATCAAGTTCTAATGCTAAGGTTTCCTCGGCCATTTGCTCCTGTTGAACACTCTTTTCTAATTGCCCATCGGCTTTGTAGAAATCAGCTACACAGGCTAGTAATAGATACCGCTCTAGGAATGCAGGGAGATCCGTTGTGGCATCTCCATAGTCAGATGCCGGTACTTGGTTGCCCACGATGAATACAGAGTCGGCTGAAGAGTCTGCCGATAAAACGATGTATCCATTAATTAATTGAAATTCTAAGAGGATAGCATTGCGATCCGTGAGTGGGTTTTTTGTCCATACCTGAAACACATCCATGAGGTCGGATGCGTTGTCGATTTGCACAGCCTTGTCGGCCACTATGGGGCTTGTTACGGCGGCTACTGATTTCTCGACTACTGTCTGTACATCAGGCCATTTTGCACGGGTCCATGCTCCTCTGATACGGTCATTTAAACTATTTTTCAGGGCAGTCTCTTCCTGTGAAAGCAAAGAATCGACACCCACCGAAGATTGGAATCGACTCTTGAATGTGCTGTAAGGAACCGTCCTCAATGCTTTACAACTGTTTCGGGGTTGGATTTCTCAAAGTCTTTAGTGAACTCTTTATTTGCCCAGCAACCTGGTGCTTGTTGTTCATGCCGAAGATAGGTCGTCATGTCAGTTACCCGTTTTAATCGAAAGTTGCCCTTGCTTCCTTCGAGGGATTTGGCGGCTTTGCGGACTTGCTCCTGTCGTTGGGCATAGCCTGCTTTTTCCCGAACTGCGGCTTGTTGGTTTGCTTTGCGAATATAATAAGCGATTTCCTCCTGGGAATTTCCACTTCGCTTACCTCCTTTTACGATGATATTAAGACTCATATTTTAAAAGAAAAAAGGGAGCCAGCCTACCCCTAAGCTGGCTCCCCATTTTATGAACACATGAAACAAACAATTACTACTAATTGATTGAAGATTGATTAAACAATAGAACCAAGTGCGCGTGGATTGCCGACCCGAAGGGTGAGCATAGCCTCAGAGAAGGCTCGTTTTCCACCGCCGTTGTCAGGTAAGTCCACAACAGAGATACCTTCCAAGAATTTTAAGGAAACGGTATCATCGTCAGGAATGAGATAAGCACGGTCGGTATTGACTACGCCAGCGGCAGTATTAGGGCTAGATGCCGATCCATCCACACGTCCAAGAAATAAATCAGGGATGATGTCGATACTTCCGAAGTCTGAAACATAGCTTAAAACACTTCTAATCAAGGACTTACCACTTACATCTTGAGTGAACTGGTAGCTTGGGTTGTCAGATACAGTTGCCCGAGTGTAGTCGGTGATTTTGTTCATCACGGCTGGACCAGCAAACAACTTGAAGTTGCTCTTAGCACCGGAAGCGGTGTAAACAGCTTGAAGAAGTCCACGAAGGCCGTCTTCGGTCAATGAACCCAAGGAAACACGGGAACCTGCGACTGCGCGGAAACCTTCTTTTAACGAAGTATCAAAAGTATTGCCAGTTGCAGTTGGGTCAGACCAAATTCCGAGTCCGCACATTTTAGCGGCGGCTGAACCTGTGCCTGCGGATTGGTCATTACCTGATCCAATAGCACTTTCAATACTTCTTTTTAACTGAATGAGACTTTTGGCTTTGCTGGAATTGAAGAGTGATCCACCAGGAGCCACCTCGACCATTTCCGACTGGCGCGATACTGCAAAATAATCGCGGAGGGTTTGTACACGGTTTTGGAGCCTTGCCCTTGTGTCGATCAAGTTTTGAGCAGTTGTAAGATCAAGGTCATTTCCGTCAATTACGCCTGAAAGATCAGGATCGGCGAGGGAATCGACTAACCACTCATTAAGTGTCGCTTTAGGAGCGGCGGATTGTGAGAGAGTTGAATAGAGGGGAGTTTCGGTAGGCTCGACAGTCTTGAGAAGGTTCTCCAGGTTCTCTCTTGCACCTTTTACTCCATCTACATTGTAGGAAGTTGCAATATTTGTAGGCATTTTAAATAAGAATTTTGAATTTGAATGATTAAAGTTTAGTCGCTAAGAAATGCGGCTAGATCGTTAGCCGAGAGTGGTCCCTTGCGCTTGATCGCTTCTTTCTGTTTCTGTTTCCGAATATTGGCATTTTCCACCGGTGGTGAGGCGTTGCCTCCATCTGTAGGTGGTGGACTCTTTGGCTTGATCGCTTTCTTTTTAGGTGCGGTCTTTGCCTTTTGGTCCGACTTAATTGCTTCAATTCCTCGAACGAGGGTTGCCGCAACAAAGTCACCGTTGGGAAGATTTTTTAGGATATGGCCGTACTGGCTTTTGAGTCCTCCGAATAATTCTTTCCGAGCTTCTGCTGATTCATCGTCCTGGTTGAGCCAGGGATGTGTAGCGATTGTATCCTGTTGCCATTGAGCTTTTTCCTGTAAGTAGTTCTGCCTAGCTGGAATTTTTTCGGTAAGGTACTCGTCTGCTTGGGTAAGGATATTTCGGATGTCATCATCGCTATACTCCTTGCCGTCAACTTCGACATAGTGTTTCCCGATATTCTGTAGGGCGAACTTCTTGGCGGCTTGCGCTTCCTTCTGTAACTTTTGCAAGTCTTCAAAGGTCTGAACATTTTCAAGTTCAGGTTGGCCGGTTGCCTGCTCAGTAGGTTGGCTGTTGGATTTAAGGGATTCGATCTCGGCTTTAAGTGCATCTGCATTTTCTTCAGCAGACTTAGCCCGTGCAGTTAGTTTATTAACTTGCTTGAGCAGTTTACCTACAGCTTTTGGCGGTTCCTCTTCGGACTCCTCCTCGATTTCTTCATCCTCTTGCTCGGTTTCTTCTTCGGTATCTTCTTCCTCTTCGGAAATAGACTGTGAAAGAACATCTTCTTCCGATGCTTCTGCCTCTTCGGAACTCTCGGTGACTTCCGCTTTAGCCTCATCGTCAGATGCCTGCTGATCACTTTCAACTTGATCGACAAAGGATGCCGCCAAATCTTCCATGCTCATTGGGCCTTGCGCTTGATTGTCTTCTGCTCCCGTGGATTCAGCCGGAGCCTCGCTAATAACTGTGTCTGCCATAATTTCTCTGCGTTTGAAGAGTTCGCACTCTCTTGTATTGATCTGCGGAGTAAATACACCCCGCCAATGACAATTATATCAGAAAGAAATTAGGATTATTCAGGAAATTTTAAATGCGTTCCAGTTGTTTAAAAATCTTTCATACTTTGCTTTGGATTTAGCATTGTGAGGGTACAAACTTATGCGAATTGCGTTGTCTAAATCCATACATGGTATGATGTACCAAGCATTAACGGGTTCGATGTAAGCCGCTAAGGTATCAACCTTTGTACAGTCTATTGTCTCTTTTACCTTTTTACCGGATGCCGAGGTAATCATGTACCTTCCCAAACCCCCATTATTCCGTTTATCCTCTATCAAAACACCTGTGCCTTTTACCTGCACTCGAAAGGTCCGACCTGCCGAGTTCATAACAATACAATCCTGTGGCAAATAGTCGCCAATAGGCGTAAAAACTTCTAAACCATTTTTTAGGGCATCTAAAGAAAACTGTTGCTCGTATATGCTACCCGTCCTCTTCATCCCCTAAGTCGATTTCACTCTCGAACTCCAGGACTTCTTCTCCGAGCCATTCATTCAAATCATCCATCGCAATTTTAGCCATTTCCATATCATCGATGTCGGACTCTTCAAGCCATCGATTCAATAATGCACGATGTTCGTTTTTAAACTGCTGATGTGGGGTCTCTGTCATCCTCCTCATTTTCGATACAACTTATTAGCCTACTTAGCCCGGCAATCTCACCCGACAGACGGGCAAGTTTTTGTGGATTGTCTACATGGGTGTAATCCTGGAAATCAACCAAGCATGAATCTCTTTGCTCTTTGATAAATTTCTTAACAAATTTCCATTCTGTTTGATCGCCCAAACCCGCAATAGCGTCAGATAAATTCATTACATTGAACTTGCTGGTACATTACCAGGCGCGGTCCCCAGTTGACCGATTAGTGCGTTTCTTTGTTGGGCTTGCTGTTGCTCGAGCTGACCAGCATATGTTTGTAGCCTCTTAGCAAAGTTCTCGTCCTCCTGCATCCTTTGCTGGATGTCTGTGGCTGGAATTTCTTCCGTTCCCTGCAAATATGTCTGCATGAATTGTAAACGAAGCTGGGCATTGGCCCCCTGCGGTGCGTTGACAACTTGACCACTAAAGATTTTTGCGAGATCCGCAGATGTTTCCTTAATCTCCTTATCGGTTGCCTCTTCAGCGGGGGCTATTAATTGGCCAGCAAGGTTTGGATCGATTGCTTCGATTACTTTACGAAGATATACATCGTAGCGAGCTTGGCCTGCTCTGTCGTAGCTTGACATTAATTTGCCTACGGTATCCAATTTCTGTAGAACCTTTTCCTCATCTTGGTTCATCGAGTTCCAACTAATATTAAAGTCATACAACTCGGCAGTTTCATCCAGGATAAGCTGTGCGCCTTGCTCGTTGTTCGTTACCCGAAACCAAACCATTGGTCCGCTGTAAGTACGATCCAAGCACCATATACGCTTCAAAACTTCCTTCCATCCACTTAGCCAACAATTTACTAAATGTTGTTTTAAAGTATTTGCTTCCACCGCGTCTTCAGGACCAGTCGCTCGACCGGTTATCTTGTCACACAGCCTGCGGATATCCATCTCAACTTGTGTCGATGCTGGTGAGAACCTTGGAGTTTCCATAAATCCAACCTCTCCCCGCCTCCGCACAGGCAAGAATGCACCTGGTCCTAATCGATCAGGCCGCCTTCCGATTTGAAACTCGACAGGTGGCATGGTTGTCATGCTTGCCGCGTCACGCCTACTATCTAACTCGGTCTTCACAGCCAATTGATAGCTCTTTAACAGCTCAGGGTATCCCCGAGAGTCCAATAAACGATGGTTTAAATGCTCTCTCGTGATACACACAAATGGATACCGCCCCTCGTCATACCCAACAGGCTCATGGAATCCAGCATCTTCCATTTCCTCAGTCCAGCAGGTCTTAGTAACCACAGGGCAATCATCCTCGTCCAACTCCTTACGATAGGTAGTAATTACTTTAATTAATCCCTCGTAATGCTGGCTCCCATAATTGTTCCCATAGTTATAAGAAATCATGCTGTCGCTATATCGTTCCTCAGCGTAAAAATCCTTAGCTTTCTCGATAGCTTCATCAATCCACTTGGCATCCCATCCTTCATTGACCTTCTGTTTTAAAGCCTCGGGTGTATAGTAATGCAAACAATGGATAGAACGGGCGGACTCCAGGTCGATCACATTACTGTCCACTATTAATTCACGCCCAAGCTCATAAGCTTTAACTGCCGGACGATTAACCACCATCTTTTCGGTAGGTATTTCTGTCTCTCCCGTCTTGCGAAGTTCATTAAGCATCTTCTTGACCCGTCTTTTCTTCAACTTTGGGAACATCGGATAGAACATTTCCTCGACTCCCTCCTTCATCTCGGGGTCTTGAATAGCCATTGCCAGTTCGGGCGATTGCTGGGCAATTTCTTCCAAACTTAATGGTTCAAACTTACGAGTCTTCTCCTGTTTCCAGTAAGTACCAAAGAAAGTCAGTCCATTCTGCAATAAATAATTAGCTCCGATGGCTGACTCCCTCATCAGTTCATCCATCGTCCCCATTCGCCACTTCAAAAATTCACTTACCAACTTGGCAGATGCTATGTCACCGCTCTCCACAGGCGCGGCCACCAGGTTTGCCTGTGAGAGGGCCTGCGTGAGAGTCGCGACATCCCCATCGATTAATGGGTTTATCAAATTCGGATCGAGATCACTTGCCCCGTCCCAAGGGAAGGCATCGGGTCCACTTTTCTTACCATCTCCACTCTTACCCGCCCACTCGTTAAAGCGAACCTCCCGTGCATCTTCTGCCTTATCCATCCACCAAGATAGATTTGCCTTAGCTCGTTCAAATTCATGCTTTAATTCATCAACATCGGGCTTTTCTTCGTATAATTGTACTTCGTTTTCCATTTTTCTAAACTTTCTAGTTTAACATTTTATTTCTTAATTTATCCAAGGCTTGTTGCTCGATGCGTTGGAGCGATGTGAAACCAATCCCCACAAATTCCGAAATCTCCTGTAGAGTTAATGGTTCAGGCTCCTCACCGCTGGCTAAAGATTCAATCCCCCGCTCAATAACCATCTCCCGAAGCATCATATCGATCCTTCTGTCCTTTTCTTCCACACTCTCACACCAATCGGTATAGCTCTTCATTGCCTTCCACCTTCTTGACGATGATTTGACTCTTGGGTGGGTGATTGTCCTGTGGCCTCTTAACGCACACACCAATCTCATCCCGATCATTAAAATATATACGCATCAAACGAGGATTTGGTACCTTCGATAATACCCTAGCCTTCTCATACCTCGGCTTTTCCACCTTAATCACAGGTGGAGCCTCCTTTGCCACTTCTTCCTTGTACACCTTCTGTACAGTCGCCCGACTAAAGCCAACAGCCTTAGCGATCTTAGGCCAAGTCTCCCCAGCCTGCCTAAGCATTACGATTTGATTACGATGCCCAGGCATCACCTTTTTAGATTTCATAATTTAATAACTCCCCCCGCCTGTTGCTAAAAAACTGTCCTCATCATGGTACTCGAAATTCCCGATGGAAAAATACCTGGCACAGTCCACAAAATCTTTAGGCGCAGACTTTAAATCCCCAGGTATATATGCCTGCATACAGCTAATTAAATTCTGACATTCATCCGAGAACATCAATCTAGGCTTATTATCCAAATCCATAGGTCTATCCCGATCCCATGCCAGTAAATTGTTGATTGCCTGTAAGCCTGTCTCGATGTCCAAAGCCTCAGCCGGTTCAACGATGATATCTTCATTCGCTAAATCATCTATGATATTAGAAGATCCTTCCGACTTCTGATAACTTGCCGCCCCTAAACGAGGGTCGATGATTCGTACAACCTCATTATCCCCACAAATCTTTTCCATCCTCCTAATCTCATCCGCATAATCCTTCAATCCATACCCATTCGGTTGGGCGGCCTCGCCGGCTGTCATCTTGTCCTTAGTCAGATCAATCCATCCGCCCCATGTGTCAAAATCAGGAAACTCCTTAACCGCCCAGGCGACTCCATGTGCATCGATTGCAAATAATACCATCGTCCAGGGCTTTGCTCCCGCTGGGTCAATGCTTAGAACGAAGTTTGCATCCTCAAAATCGGGTAACTTTTCTGCCTGTACGAAATTCTTATCCGTAAGATTTGGAAATATTGCCCGACTTTGACGAACTGGCACTCCATACGCCCGGCAAAGAATAGTTTCCCTCTTTTCCCCCTCTAGTTGGTTCTTCATTGCTTCCCATCCGCCAAAGGGGTTAGCCGCTGTATGGAAATACACCACCGAGCTGGCTTTGCGGATGGGCTGTTGGACGAGGGGAACCTCTTCGCCGTCCAGGAGGTCCGCTTTTGCCGATTCGACTGTTCTCGCGCCTGTGAGCATCGATTTTACTACCGAGTTCCAGCCGTCCACGGCGGTGAAGGAAATTAATCCACTTGCTGGTCGAACTACTCCATCATATTGACTCTCATGGGAACGAGTTACACATCTAAATCTGAGCGTATTGACCCATGACATAGGCACGAGTTCATCTGCCCAAAATCCAATGTTGTGAGTACCATTAACCGGTGGAGAGGGACATCCGATTTCTCCTCCTTCGATTGTACTGATGTCTTGGCTCCAGTTTCTAAAGATACATTCAGACCGATTAGGCAAAGTAAATTTAGAGGCGGTAAAGCCATTACGAAGACTGTACATAACATACCCGACTTTACCCCTACCCAACGATTTTAATTCTTTTGGAAGGTATTTAAATACGAGCTTCTGCTGAAATTGGATCGAATTTGCCGATGTTTCAGTAAGACACCAAATAATCGTACCTGGGTTCTCAACTAAAGTTTGGACTACTCTCTTCGCACAAAGCTCAGACTTGCCCGCTCTATTACCCCCCATAAGCAGAATTTCCGAGTGAGTCTTTAATTCCTTATCTGCTAACTTCCAGGTATCCAATTCAAAGCCATGCCGATATGGGTCATCTTTTTCCTTGGCTATCGCTTCCTCACGCTTCTCCCAATATGCGAGGATCTTCTCAGGCGACATCCTCAGCATCTCTGCCTTGCTGAGAGGCGGGATGGCGGGATGCGGTGACCAAGTGAGAGGCATGGACGATTATAGCAGATGGGCGATAGTAGGTCACCTCGGGTGGGGCAATTTGTCAGAATTTTTTTATGAGCCTCTATCGGTCGGCGGTGATCGGGGGGCAGATTTTCAGACCCCCCTCCCCCCCTCCTGGAGCCTAAATTTTTATGTGATTTAGGACAGAGTGTGCAATATATTATAATTATGCATCATTTTATAGCGTACAGGACATAAAGTGGTTCGTGATATAATGATTATGTCTAATTAGACTTGCATCGAACCTTATTGAGAATACTTTCTCAATTGCTTGCACCGATAGAAATGCCTACTGATAAAAAGCGTATTACGATAGAGGCTGAGAACCTTCCAGCTAACCTTACAGTAGAGGAGACCTGTCCATCGATCTACACAGCACAGGGTCTGTACGATAAGCGACCAGGTGACTATGCTAAAGTAGTACAGATGTTATCCGATGGCACACCAGTTAGTCGGATTAAGAAGGAACTAAAGGTTTCTCATAACACAATAGCTGTGGTTCGCTCCCGTGAGAAGCAGGTGATCGAATCATCGAAGAAAGTAATGAGAGGTTTAATCGGCCATGCTTCACAGCTTGCAGTTGAGAAGATGATCGAAAAGCTGGATAACGATGAAATCCCATCAGGTGTTCTTCCAATCGCTACCGGCATCCTAATCGATAAGCATCGCCAGTACGAAGGTGAACCGACTCAAGTCATAGAGGTTAAGAAATCTTTATCCCTCGATGAGATCCGAGCCGAGCTGAAGAATCTGAAAGATGAAGAGGTTATCGATGCTGAAGTTTCGGATGTCGAGACATCCGCCTGACCGCCAATCCTTAGATTGCCAGCCTACCTGGTTGGCTGTGTCAGAATGAGCTTAGGGTTCTTACCTGTATATTCTCTTACCCGATCAAAGCCTTTTACGATTAACTGTCTAACCTGTGTATTCGGTTCTCACGAGTGGTAGTAGTAGCGGTTCAAATCTTTTACGATGATAATCTGAGTAGTAGTCGCCTTTATGGCTAGGCAAGTGTAGTAGTTGTGCCCGGCAGGGCGGGCAACTACTACCTCTAGCCTTTTAGTACTAGTAGTCGTTTTATATATAAGGCGTTTACTACTAGTTTTGAGACAGAGTTGAGACAGCTATTATTCGGCATATGAGTAAATGTTTTCTTTACCCTTTTGAGTCTTTAGTTCAGTAATATTTCGAGTCTTTTTAATTAGATTTCGAAGCTTATCGGGGTGAATCTGCTCGCCTGTTTTGTCCTGAAGTTTATTTCGGAGGTTATTTAGGCCCATAATCGAGTGTGGTTTGAGTAGTTCGATAAGGGCTGTGATGAGGTTATCGTTTAATCTTTTAGTCTCTTTGGACTGCCCTGCTTTTCTTAATTTAGGTTCCATGTCGGGTTTATGGACGAAGTTTGGCCACTCAAATTCGACTACCTTTGGGGGTGGTGACGAGAAGTCTCTGACAGTTGCTTCGAGGACTAGGTGGTCCTCTTCTTCGTGAGGTGTTAGGGTCAGGATAGCATCGGGGTCACGGGCAAATACGCCTGACCCGCTTGCCCGGTCGATGTGGTCTGTGTCAGACTTATTACCTTTTGAAAAGTGGTGGGCATAGACGAATGAACAGTCAAGGCGTTCGGAGAATTGTTCCATGCGGTTGACTACTTCGGAGATTGCACCGGCATCGTTCTCGTCTGCCCCTGTGGCGAGTTTATAGAATGGATCGACTATTACCATGTCGGGTTTGAAATCGGGGAGATCTTCAATGTGGTGGACGAGGTCTTCGAGGGATCGAGCTTGGCCTCGTAATCCACAGTAGAGAAATCGGGGGTTCTGTTTATAGATACCTGGATTGGCGGCTATGATCGAGGTAATGCGTTGGGCGGCCATGCGGGGTTTTAGCTCGAAGTCGAGGTATATGACATTGCCTTGGGTGGTTTCGTGGCCTAACCAGGGCTTTCCATTGGATACAGCTAGTCCGAGGTGGAGGAGGGATAGGGTTTTACCCGCCTTGGATGACCCTGAGATGATCATCTTTGAACCTTTATAGAGAACTCCTGTAATGATCTGCGGGGGCATCTTAGTATTCGTTTCGATGCTTACCATATCGGACAGGGTAAGGAACTTGGGGGCGGGTAACGGGTCATCGATTGCCAGCGAGTAGGATTGGGGTGCATCGGATGACCGCTGGGTGTATTGTGGTTGTCCCTGTGACTGGAAGTAGATGTCTAATTCATCTGCTTTGGCGAGTGTTTCGGGGTTTAGGTAGTCTTCTCTATATGCCATGTGTTTTATTATTCTTTTGTTAATTTAATTATAATAGTTGGTTTATGATCATCATCGTCTCGGATGATATAAATTATTGAGCCTTCACGCATCGAGCCGGCTAACTCGAATGCCTTCTCCATGTGTATGCCTAGCTTAATAAACCGTCTGGCTATGGTTTTTTGAAGCTCTAGGCTTATTCCTTCCAAAAGATTACCTCCTGCTTGGCGGGATAAGGTTCGCCTTCTTTTCTGCGGGTTCCCCAGGGGAGTCGGCAAAGTTGGTTCATTAGTTTGAATCGTGGATCTCCACCGAGCTTTTGGGAGAGTTCGAGAAAGTCTTTTTTGTAGCCCTCAATCCAATGGAACCAGGCGTGTAGAGATTTGCCTCCTGAATTTACGATCATCTTGAGTGGGGCAATCTGTTCGAGGCGTTGGATGAGGCCGAGCTGTTGCTCGAAGGATAGGGATGGATCGTCTGTTTCGTGGATAAAGTACTTTCGCCCTAATACCTCTGCCTCGGATCGGGTGGCTTGCTCGGGAAATGTATTATAGGTAATGAACTGGAAGTCTGACAGGTCGGGCATGGCGATTGCCTGCTTGATCGTCATTGGTACTGATCGCTCGGCCACTACCCGCTGGACAAAGATTGATTCGTCAAGATGGAAGAGTCCTAGAAGCGCATCCTCGGCATTCCTCGGAATGGGATCGGATCGGAGTGTATATTTCTCAAATATACCGGCTTGGCCTAAGTTATTTTCTTTTAGGGATGGATCGGGAAGCGCTACTTTTATGGGGTTTTTCGGCAGGTCGGGGTTATCATGTCGATGATATGCCCCTTTTATAGCATTACGAATTTCTGATGGTTGATGTGGCCTGTGGGAAACCTTATCCAGTAGAGCGATCAATGCCCGTTCTGCATGGTTTGGATCTTTGGTCCACTTGGTAATGACTAAGGATAATCGAAGTAATACATCGTGATGGGACAGTAGTCCGCTTGGCAGGTTTTCGAGACACCTGCGTATATCTCCTTTTAAGGTGGCCATTATTCCTCCTTGAGCAGTCGGGTAATCTGCTCGGTTATTTTCATCATAGCTGACTGTTCGATCTTTGAAATCGTCTGCTTGGCAACGCCTACCTTTTGAGCGATTTGCTCCTGGGTAAATCCTCGATGGTCATCGGGAACTGCTCGGAGCATCTGCCGTAGTTTGGCATCGGTTACCATCTTGCGGATGGAGTTGGAAGGTCTACTCGGCATCTAAGTAATCCCTTTGATCTTTAGGGAGTTCTTGTTTGCGTAAAAGCCTGCCTTCTTTAGTACGCTTTACTGGTTCTGACCGAGGGATATGGGTTCTGTACTTTCTGCCATACTTATCTAAAGCGATTTGGTTCTTATCCATCAGATCGTCATAAGCAGGCACTTTAGTATTTTCATCCACCTTCACCCAATCGGTTATAAAGTGTTCAGGCAGTCCATGCTCTGACTTGTGGACCTCTTTAGGGTCAATCTCATAGCCTTCCCGAGAGATGTGTATAATCTTGTACGGAAGTCCGCGCGATTCCGCCCATCGCTTAATCGCCCAGCCTTCGTTCGGGAATCGCAGGTCATCAAATACAACAGTATCTTTCCCGAAGAATGGTTCGGCTGTACGCATGGCCGCATCGATCCATATGTTTGGATACATTGTTTCCCTACCCCACTCTGTACCGAGTGATTGTAGCATCTTACGAACAGTAATATGCTCGGGGAAGCCTGGTATTGGTTCTTCCTTTCGATTGAGCCAACCGGGATGAGGTAGGATGACCTTCAACATCTTTTTGATTGGCGATGAGAATGAAAAGACTACCGCATCCTCAATCGTTTTAGAGTAAGTCGTTTTGCCCACACCCTTGGGTCCGCAAAGTCCTATTATTGGTTTCTTCATATTTTTTTTGAAATCCCATCTAGTACCATAATCTTGTTTAAATAATTTCTAGCTTTTTGTTTATACTTTAAAAGTCTTTGCCGAATATTTTCAGGAGTGCGATTTATAGATTTACCAATCTGTCGCATTGTTTTCTCATCGACATAATATGAAATTAAAATTCTTCGTTCTGATTTATCTAAGCAGGATAAACAAATGGCCGCTTTTTCTTCTGCTTCAATTTTATCAAGAAGATCGTTCTTCATAGCCACCCCTCGTTACAGAATAAAGCTACGCCAAAGCTAAATAGTATATACATCCACATGATTAAGGCGGCTATGAAGACTATCGAATAAATGATTAGTTCTTTCATTCTAGTAATGTGTTTTAATTTCCCCCTCAGCGGCCAAAGGCAGTCCAGGGTAGCTAAGAGGTTCTTCGGTTAGTAGTTGAGTAAGTAAATTAAGTGCCGCCTGTCCTTCGTTCTCTCCAACCTCCAGGGTCACCGAGTCATGGACATGAAGGCAGATCGGTAGGCCTGCGGCCTCGATGCGGATAAGCGCATCTGCAAATATTGATCGGGCAGTTGCCTGTACGAGGTTTTGGAAGAGCCTAGCCCCATATATCTTGACCGGTGCATATCCTCGGGTAGTCGAGGCAAAGAGGTTTCCATTTTCCTCGTAAGCATTGAAGTATCGAACAGGGACTCCACAGCGTGTGGTGAATGTAATACATTCGGGAGTCTCCTTCATCCACTCTCTGAACTGGTCCTCAATTTTCGACCAAGCCAGCATCACATCGGGGTTTTGCGCTCGGTATAAA
>Ga0206129_10003939_pt1 | contig 16757 bp, 19 predicted proteins | sample Helgoland_Spring_8_FD_148616 | JGI IMG/M metagenome (GOLD analysis project Ga0206129, IMG submission 148616) | Pelagic subsurface seawater microbial communities from Kabeltonne, Helgoland, North Sea - Helgoland_Spring_Bloom_20160502_2 | ecosystem: Environmental > Aquatic > Marine > Epipelagic ...
AAGTCTAATGCATTCCTGGTTTTGAGAATAGATTGTCTATATTTTGTTTTCACATTTGTGCTAACTAGTAACCAATTCACCGCTACTCATCGTTACCTGAACCGAAAGCTCAGGTGGTGAAGCTCTTACTGCATCAGGCTTCCCTCAATGGTAATGCACAACAGCAGCAGTGGAAAATCACCTTTAAATACATTATCGGTTCAAAGAATCTCGATAAGTTGGCGAATGAACCAGTTACCAATATTATAGATTAGTTGATATCAAAAATTACAAACGATTATTTTTTATTTTTGATAATGGCATTGGCTAATTAAGAGACTTTTCAATTTCCTCCACTAGATCCCCAATACTTTTTTCATCAGTCTGTGAGATTGCATTCCCTTCTTGGGGAAGCTGACTTTTAAATGCTAAATCTAAACTTGTAAGAATCAGAGCATTAGATTTATCAGGAATAGATTCTATTTGCTCATTTAATATTTCAGCTGCTTTTATTAGACCATCCTTGTCTTTTGGCGGACAGGCAATTGATATTTTTTTGCCCATAATCATTAGATCTAAGATTTCTTTATTGCTCATGCGCTTTAATAACTTTAATTAACTTATTATTTAATTTTTCAAGCTTTTTGATTTCGTTTGCTTGAGTTAGTTTATGTTGCTTCCACTCTCTTTCTTTTTTAATGTAAGCATCAATGATGCCTTTTTGCTCATTAAATCTTTTTAAAAGCATTTCAACCTTTCGAATTAAAATATTGATAGAATTTTTTGAACTTTCACTCATACGAATATACTAAGTTTAAGTCTAAGTATGTAAATAGGGAAGTTTGAAAAAGAAAAGAGTAGAATTAGCACATGAATGATAGATACACAGAACGAAGAAATAAATTAGGTTCAATGCTACCGAAGAACTCTGCTGTAGTCATTGCAGGCGCATCCACTCAATACAGAAATGCAGATTCATCTCATGCCTTTAGACAAGATAGCAATTTCTGGTATCTCAGCGGCTTTAATGAAGCTGAGTCAACATTGGTTCTTTTGATCAATGAAAACAATGATGTTCAATCCATAGCTTTTGTCCCTGAAAAAGACCAGTTAAAAGAAATCTGGGATGGCTACAGAGCTGGGCCTGAAGGAGCCATGAAAGACCATGGTTTTGATCTTGCATTTAACAATACTGAAATTGATCAGAGATTGCCCGACTTATTAGCTGGCCGCAATCAGGTTTTTTATCCTGTAGGAAAGAGCCAGAGATTAGATGCAGATATTATTGAATGGATTAAATCTGCAAAATCAAAAGATAGGCACAGTTCAGCCATCGATATTGCTGATGCATCATCTAAAGTTGGCAATCAAAGACTTATCAAGGATGAAGATGAAATTAAAATAATGAAGAAGGCTTGTCAAATTTCTGCTGAAGCTCATGTTGAGGCGATGAAATTTGTAAAGCCAGGCATGACAGAACAAGAAATGGAGGCATTTTATCAGTACGAATTCTCGAAACGAGGAGGACGTTTTTCTGCCTATACACCAATCGTTGCTGGTGGTGAAAATGCCTGTGTTCTTCACTATGTAGAAAACTCAAAAGCTCTTCAAGATGGGGAGTTACTTCTAGTTGATGCGGGCTGTGAATTTGAATTGTATGCATCTGATATTACTAGAACTTATCCAATCAATGGTAAATTTACTGCCCCTCAACTTGCTATTTATGAAGTCGTCTTAGAAGCTCAACTCAAAAGCATTGAAGCAATATCTACAAATAATAACGTAATGGATGCGCAAATAATTTCTGAAAAGGTAATTACTCAGGGTTTAATTGATCTTGGAATATTACAAGGTTCTATGGAAGAGCTTCATGCAGCTGGCGCCTTTAAGGATTTTTACATGCATAAAATAGGACACTGGTTAGGTATCGATGTTCATGATGCGGGTGATTATATGGAGGATGGCGAATATATGAAGTTTAAGCCTGGTATGGTTACAACGGTTGAGCCTGGCATTTATATTTCATCGTCTTCTGATGTCGAAGATAAATGGAAGGGAATAGGCATTAGGATTGAAGATGACATTTTAGTGACTGCCGATGGAAATGAAAATCTAACCGCCTTTGTTCCCTCAAACCCCAAAGAGATTGAAGCATTGATGGCTTAACGTTTTTATGACTCAATCTGTATTGATTTCTGGGGGCGGGATTGTAGGATCCTTCTTAGGCCTTGAACTAGCATCTCGAAATATATCTTTTCAGATCATTGAAAAAAATTCTTTTGCTCCCTCTAAAAATGACCATATTAGGTCTTTAACTTTAAATTTAAGCGCTTGCGAAAGACTAGATCAGCTAGGAATTAAAACAGAGTCATCGCTAATACAAAAAATGAAGGTTTTTGATGGTTCTGGCTCTGGAAAACTATCCTTTCAAAGCGATGAGGCAGATATAGATTATTTAGCAAAAGTATTTAGTTTCACTGAATTAAGAGAGACCTTAATTAAAAAAGTTGAAAGTTCAACATCTGTGGGAGATGAAATAATTTCTTTCCAAGCAATGGAATCAGGCATAAAAGCCAATCTAAGCAATGACTCAGTTCTAGAAGCCGACCTTTTGGTTGTTGCAGAAGGAAGGTACTCTAATTTAGCAAAGTCTATTGCATCAGAAAATTTTGCAAAGGATTATGAGCAGATAGCTAAAACATTCTTAGTTGAAATTCCAGAACTGAATACTGATGAGGCGATCCAAGTTTTTTATGAAAAAGAAATTTTTGCATTAATGCCATACAAGAATGGCACTAAAGTGAATCAATTTTCAGTGGTTTGGTCCATGCCAAAAGAGCTTGCTCATGATTTAACATTAGATAATCTTCCTACTCACTTACAAAAATTTGAAAAGAAGCTGTCTTGTAAAATACAACCAACAAGCGAATTACTCTCATTCCCACTTTCAGCCCATCATCTTGATGAATACTGTGATCAAGGCGTTTGTATAATCGCTGATGCTGCGCATTCCATTCATCCTTTAGCTGGTCAGGGCATTAATTTAGGAATTTCGGACGCTATTATTCTTGCTGAAGAAATTGAGCGAGCTATAAGCTCAGATAAAGAAATTGGACAATTAGCTTTTTTAAAGAAATATGAGCTTAGAAGGAAAACTTTAAATACATCGATGATAAAAGGAGTTGATTTTCTTTTTAATCTGTTTCAACAGGACAATCCCTATATCAGATTAGGTCGTAATTCTGGATTAAAGATGGTGGATAAGCTTAGTTTTTTAAAGAAAAATTTTATTTTGCATGCATCCGGCATTCAAAAAATTTAAAAAGACTATTTTTTATTCCAATAAGAAATTTCCAATTCTTTTAAAAGTTCTACCACCTCATATATGGGCAAACCAACAATATTGGAGTAACTACCATTTATTTTTTTGATAAAAGCAGATCCGTAGCCTTGAATCCCATAGCTACCTGCTTTATCGAACGGCTCATTGGTTTTGCAATATTCTTTACAATCATTCTCAGTTAACTTTGCAAACTCAACATTTGATGAAACGCTGATAGTGTGAAATTTGGCTTGCTCTTTATTTATGATCCCAACAGTCACCGCAGTTATAACTATATGAGTCTTGTCAGAGAGTTTTAGAAGCATGGCTATAGCATCAGATTCTGATTCTGGCTTCCCAAAAATCTTATCTCCTAAAACGACAATAGTATCAGCTGCAAGCACTGGAAAAGAACGCATATCCTCAATAATGACCTTGCGAATACCTTCCTGACATTTCAATACTGATAATGCTCTAACATTTTCTTGAGGAGAGTTAGAACTGTTAATATTTTCGTCAACCTCGATATCGATGATTTTATGTTCGACACCAACTTGCTGCAAAAGCTCAGTTCTTCTCGGTGATTTGGAGGCTAGGTAGATCATCTATTACAATTTTAACAGGAGAACAATATGACCAATCAAAATAAAAGAGTAATTTTAGTAACAGGAGCTAGCAGGGGAGTAGGTAAGGGTATTGCTGAAGGAATGGCGCGAAAGGGAGATATTATTATTTGTGCCGCCAGAAGCCAAAAGAAAGGATCAACCGTCCAACAATTTGGCTTTGAGATTCAAAGCAGTCTTGATGAAACGGTTGAAAAGATTAATGAAAAGGGTGCTAATGGCACCGCCTATCCAATTGATCTCAACAATCATAAAGAAATTTTAAAATTATCTAGCTATATTAAAAAAGAGTTCGGTCAGCTAGATATTCTTGTTCACTCAGCCTGCCAGATTCATGATGATCTTGTCCAGCCTAAACCCTATTGGGAAAAATCTGTTGATCTCTGGTCTCTGATGGATGTTGGACTTAAGTCTAATTACTTGTTATCACATGCATTGACTCCATTGATGATTGAAAGCAAGGGCAAGCTCATAGTTCAAATTTCTTCTCATGGAGCCATGTGCTATATGCACGGGCCCATATATGGTGCACAAAAAGCTGGCATAGATAAAATGGCATTCGACATGGCCTATGATCTTAAGCCCCATGAAATTTGTTCATTATCTCTCTGGTCAGGAATAGTAAAAGATGAGAAAACTCAGAAGGTCAGTGAAATGCATGGAGAGCAATATGCAGAGTTTTTGAAGGGTGCTGCCAGTCAAGAATATGCCGGTTTGGTGATAAACCAGCTATATGATGATACAAAACTTATGGACTTGTCTGGTAAAACAATATTGGCTGCAGAGGTTGGAAGCCAATACGGAGTTGAAGATATAGATGGCTGCACTCCTAAGAGCGATAGAGAAACGCTAGGTGGACCTAGAGATTTTTCAGAAGCAGTAGTTTATTAATTAGACTTTTTCGCCGCGAGATCTCATGTCTTTGAGAACCTCATCAATGCCTTTTTTATCTATGATGCGCATACCTTTAGTAGATAGCTTCAGAGTTACGAATCTGTTTTCTGACTCGACCCAAAATTTATGTGTATGGAGGTTAGGAAAGAACTTCCTTTTCACTCGGTTATTCGCATGGGAAACGTGATTACCGCTTTGTGGCATCTTCCCTGTTACTTGGCATACTTTACTCATAGAAACGCGATTTTATAGGACATAGAGAGTCTTAGCAAGATAGAATTAACAAGAATGAAAAATTTATTTTTACTTAGGCATGCTAAATCTAGTTGGGAAAATGCAGCACTTGGAGATTTTGACCGTCCTTTATCTAAAAGAGGAATATCGAATGCAATTCTATTGTCTAAATACATACAAAAACAAAGCATTTCATTTGATCTTGTTATATCCAGTCCAAGCGAAAGAACACAATCAACTCTTGATCTAGTGTTGAGCTCTCTTGATCCCATTCCAACAACCACTTTAAAAGAGTCCCTTTATCATGCATCAGCATCAAGTCTCTCCCAGTTAATTAAAGAGCAAAATGATGAGATAAACAATTTACTGGTCATAGGACATAATCCCGGCCTGCATGCTCTTACAGAGTCACTAACCAATGAATCCATTGTTAAATTTCCAACCTGTGCTTTTGCAAAAATTACTAATTTTAATCATTGGAAGGATATAGATGCTGGTATATTGAATCTCGAATCATTAATTATCCCCAAGGAACTCAAACATGATTGATTTAAAAGTTAAAATCCTTAATCCGCTTATTGGTGACTCTATTCCATTGCCAGAATATTCTACAGAAGGCTCGGCCGGTTTAGATTTGAGAGCATGCGTTGAAGAAAGTTTTACGCTAAAGCCTCAAGAGTGCAAATTAATTCCTTTAGGTTTTTCTATTTATATTGAAGACCCAACTCTATCAGCTTTGGTGATCCCAAGATCTGGCCTAGGTTCAAAATATGGCATTGTGATGGGCAACTTAGTGGGATTAATTGATTCTGATTACCAGGGTGAGCTTAAAGTGCCTCTTTGGAATAGATCGACAGAAGATTTTCTAGTAACCGGTGGCGATAGAATTGCTCAGATGATTTTGGTGCCAATCAAGCAAGCTAAATTAAGAGTAGTAGAGGATTTTTCTGAAACAGAAAGAGGGGTTAAAGGATTTGGCAGTTCTGGGATTGAGTAAGAGCTTATTTGTCTTCTTCGCTTTCTGACTCAGAGTCAACTTCTGTCTCGGCAGTTTCCTCGGCTTCGTCTGCAGGGGTCTCTTCAATCACAACATCAGCTTCAGCCTCTTCAGCGTTAGTTTCCTCAGTCACTTCTTCAACAGGAGCTTCTAATACTTCTTCTACAACTTCTTCAACAGGAGTCTCCTCAGCCTTAGCTTCAACTTTTTTAGCTGCAGGCTTGGAAGCGCCGCCAGCTCCAAAACGATCTTGGAATTTCTTCACTCTTCCGCCAGAATCAAGCATCTTTTGCTTTCCGGTATAGAATGGATGACATTTAGCACAAACGTCCAATGATAAATTATCTTTTAATGTACTCATGACGGGCAGTACGTTGCCACAGCTACAAGTAGTAGTTATTTCTTGATAATTGGGATGTATGTCTGTTTTCATAATAAAATCAAATTTGGATGAGCACTATACCAAATACAGTTACGTTTACAAACACATATGAGTAAATTTTTTTACAATGTAGCTATAGCTGTTCCGCTAAGACAAGCCTTTACCTATCACTCAAACCAAAGCATTACTCCAGGTACTAGGGTGGCCGTAAAATTTGGCAGAACGAATAAGCTGGGCATTGTGACCGAAGTTATCAGCAACACTGATATTAAAACCAAACCCATTCATATGGTGCTGGATGATTTACCAGTATTTAGCAAATTAGAACTAAAAATTTTTAAATGGGCGTCTGACTATTATTTGCATCCAATTGGTGAAGTTATAGGTGCCTTTTTGCCTTCAAATCTCAGGCAAACAAAAAATATTATTGAGGTTGAATCCATAAATGACAGAAAAAAAATTATAGAAAAAAATTTAGACTTTAAAACAGTACTGAATTCTGAACAGATTAAAGCTGTAGAATTTTTGAACAACCTTAAAGGATTTTTGCCGACTCTTTTATATGGAGTTACTGGTTCAGGCAAGACAGAAGTTTACATAAGGTGTATTTACAAACAATTATTAAACAATAAATCAGTTTTAGTTTTAGCTCCTGAAATTGCTCTAACGCCTCAACTTGAGAGCAGGGTGAGAGATCAATTTGGAGATTTGGTAGGGATTTACCATTCCAAAATGACGCCATCTGCTCGATATAAAACTTGGAAAAAATTTCGCAGTGGTGAGATTAAAGTAATTATTGGCACACGCTCTGCTGCAATGATGCCAGCACCTAAGCTTGGGCTCATTATTGTTGATGAAGAGCATGACGCTTCATACAAACAACAAGAAGGTTTTAAATTTTCTGCAAGAGACATTGCAATTAAAAGAGCCCAGATAATCAAAATTCCAATTATCCTTGGCTCAGCAACTCCCTCTTTAAGAACACTTAAGCTGGTTAAGGAAAAAAAGTTTCAAACTATCAGCCTAACCAAAAGAGTTACCCAAAAGAGTCCGCCAAAATTTACTATCCTCGATATTAATGATGTGAAGTTAGTTAGCGGCTTAGCCCCTCACGCAATAGATGCTATACGTCAAACTTTAAATCAAAAAAAACAAGCCATGATATTTATTAATCGTCGCGGGTTTGCGCCGCAATTTATATGTTCTTATTGTGAGTGGAAAGCAATGTGTAATAGTTGTGATTCAAGCCTAGTATTCCATCATCAAGCCGCACGATTAATTTGCCATCGTTGTGACTCAGCTTTTGGTGTCCCAGTTAACTGTCCAAGCTGCTCTAAGATGCAACTATCTTTTGTCGGCACAGGGACAGAGCAACTGGAAGAAACCCTAAGGGAACTTTTTCCCAACACATCTATTCATAGAATGGATCGAGACTCGACAATAAAAGCGGGCTCCTTGGAAACAATACTTTCAGGAATCAATGATTCTGAAACAGGTATTCTTATAGGCACACAAATGCTAATTAAGGGGCACGATTTTCCAAATTTAGAGTTGGTTGTAACTGTAGATGTTGATCAAGGCATCACAAGTTTAAATTCATCTGCTGTCGAAGAAATGGGACAACAATTAATTCAGGTGGCTGGAAGGGCGGGACGCTCCAATGGGAATGCAACTGTCTTAGTGCAATCTCGATATGTTAATGACCAAAATTTATTACAACTCAAGAGTGGAAACTATATAAACTTTGCTAAATCTTTGATGGAGCAACGCCAGGCAACAAATCAACCTCCATACTCCTTCGAAGCTGTGATTAAGGCTTCATCTCCTAAAGCTCAAACTAATATAGAAATGTTAAGTTATACGAAGCAATTTATAGACACCAGCAAGTGCATGCTTATTGGTCCCATTCCAGCCATGCAATCTAAAGTTAGGGGTTCATATCACCATCATTTGGTTATTCAGGCTGATACAAGAAGCAGTTTAAATAAACTTCTAGTTCATTTAGTAGATTCACTTACTAAAGATAAAAACAATATCTCCAAGAAGGTTCGTTGGAGCATAAATGTTGATCCCCTTGAGTTTTAAATATCAAAAGTTTGGCCTACCAATTTCTCTGATAAGTCCCAAAGCTTGTGTGCTTCTTCAAGGTTTTTGGAATAAGTTGATGACTTAGCTATTTTTGAGTCAACAAAGTATTCACCCGTCACGCCATCATCTTGCTTGGTCGCAAGGTAGATAATGCTTTCAGCTCCTTTTAATGGCGATCTAAAGAAGGGTCTTAGCATTAATCTCAGAGGCTTGCTATACCAAGCTTTATTCTGACTTCCAAGGGAAGTATTAACTCCTCCTGGATGAATAGCATTAACAGAAATATTGTCTGTTGAGAGTTTGATGGCCAGGTATCTTGTAAAAAGCAAGTTAGCAAGCTTCGATTGGCCATATGGCCTGAGACCGTGCCCAAAATTATTTTTAAAATTGATATCTTCCCATTGAATTTCTTTTACAAATGAATGAGCGGCAGAAGAGACGTTCACAATCCTTGTCTCATCATCACTCTTTAATTTTTGAAGCAGTAGATTTGTAAAAAGAAAATATCCAAGGTGATTAACTGCGAATGTATTTTCAATGCCTTCGCCAGTTTCATGATAAGAAGTATTGACAACACCGGCATTGTTGATGAGGACATCAATATTTGCACACAAATCATTAATTTCATTGGTGCATTTTTTAATGGAATCTTGGTCTGAAAAATCACAATATACTGAATGGATTTGAGTATTTGGAGATATATCCTTGATTTCTGCAAGAAGCTCATCTGCAAGGTTTTGATTTCTATAGGTAAACAATAGTTTTGGATTTTCTTTAGACAGTTCAATAGCTGCAGCTTTACCAATACCATTGGTAGCTCCAGAAATGACGATCGTTTTATTATTTAGATTCCACATTAGATAGAAATTTGAATTATTTGACCTGGGTAAATACTCTTATTCTTTAGGTTATTCCAATTGATAATTTCATCAATGGTAACACCAAAACGCACGGCAATCTCTGAGATTACATCACCTTTTTGAATCTCATACTCAACATATTTTGGAAAAGATGCCATAAAAGTATTTGGTTTTGGCTTTTCTTTAAAATAATTATGTATTCCTAAAAAGATACTTCTGGCTATCATTCTTCTTCCGGCTTTGCCCTCTAATCTTTTAGCATCATCAGGGTTTGAAATAAAACCCGATTCAATGAGAACCGATGGGATATCTATTGATTTTAAGACTCTGAAATCTGCAAATTCTACGTTGGGTTTATGCATTTTGGTATAGGGATCTTTTTTTAATTGCTCCAATATTTTTTTTGCTAAAATGACGCTGTTATCTATTTTGGCTTCATACGCTATTTGATAAAGAGTCCTAGCTGCATCTTCATCAAAATCTCTTACATCCAACTTACCAATCTTTGAGTTTACCTCTGGACTGGAGGTTAATTTATTTTTTGAAAGGGTTTCAGCTGTAATTGAGGACGCTTCTTCTGACCAGACATATACAGATGCACCTTTAACAGATGTAAGTCTAAATCCATCAGCATGAACAGAAACAAACAAATCGGCACCCAGTTTTCTAGCATTTTGATATCTATCATCTAAATCTACATATCGATCATCGGGCCTGATCATGACTGGCTTATACCCATAAGTATTTTTTAAAGTACGCTCTAATTCTTTAGCAATTAAAAGTGTTACATCTTTTTCTAGTATGTTCTTCCCAACTGCTCCTGGATCTCTTCCACCATGACCCGCATCAATTGCCACAATAATATCTCTTAAATTTTTAGAGATTTTTTGATCTCTTTTGATTTCAAGTATTAAATCAATACGATCTTTGTGTTTTACTTGCCAAGGCTTTTTCCAATAAACAGACCCCTTTAAGTCAATCACAATGCGGACAGTATTTCCAACTTCACTGGCTCTTATCAATCTTATAGGATGAAATGATTCGGATTTTATTGGCTCTTTCAAAGAAGTTTCCTTGAGGTCAATTACTATTCTTGATGGATCATCTAAGGCATAAGAATTAATTAATGCAATCTTATCCAGATGAAATACTATTTTTAAATTTCCAGATTCAAGTTCAGAAATATTGCTGAAAGAGACTTTGTTAGAAGCTTCAGCTGTTAGGGTAAAAACACAGAAAATTCCAAGCAGAAATTTAAGATTAATTAGTTTCATAATAAGCTTTAATACTAGATTCAATCTCAATATGCTTGCATTTTATTGAGGCATGTCTTGCCATATGATCATGATCTAGATTGATTATAACGTCGACATCTCTATCTGTCTGAAGATTTTCTGGCCACTCAATAAAAATAATTTTTTGCATGTCAGTCTTTCTATCAAGGTTTAATACTTCTACATCTTCAAGGGAATTTATTCTATATAAATCAACATGCAATAAGAGCTTTCTATCTATTTCATACTCTTCACATAGGGTATATGAAGGACTGGTCACCACATCTGTCCAATTTAAATGCTGAAGAATACCTCTTACCAAAGTTGTTTTTCCAGCGCCTAAATTACCATTTAAATGAATTTCAAAATTTTTAAAATCATGATTTTTAATAGTATTCCCAATAGCTGAGCCCAAAAGCAATGTTCTGGATTCATTCTTTAATTTGAGTTTTAGCATTGAGGGTTAATTCAAGAATTTTCTTATATAAAATATCAGTTCACCAGCAGCCAGTCCTATTCTCCCAACATCTTTGACAAACTCTTTACCAGCAAGAGCATGAATTTCAACTCCAGTTTTTGCTGCATCAAATGGAGATAACCCCTGAGCAATTAATGACCCAATGACTCCAGAGAGAATATCACCAGAGCCTGCAACAGCTAATTCTGGCCCACCAGAGGAACAAAGGTAAACATCATTTTTGTTACAAACAATCGTTCCATTACCTTTAAGGACGATGATGCATCCATATTTTTCTTGCAGCGCTTTTGCTGATTTTATTCGATTTTTTTGAATTTCGTTGACCGAGATATTCAACATCTCAGCTGCCTCACCTGGATGAGGAGTGAGCACCGTTTCGCTAAGAAGCTTTATTTTAGAAAAAGCCTTATGGCTTAGTAATCTTAGAGCGCCAGCATCTAAAAGAGTGGGGATGTTGTTGTTAGCAACATGGACAAGTAGCTTATATAGTATTTGTTCCGACCAGTAGTTTTTAAACATTCCAGGCCCCGCAACAACTGCATCAGGCCAGTCTAAATTAGCTTCTATGTCTTGAGCATTGTCAGCCCCAAATACCATCACCTCAGGATTTCTTGCTAAGCTTGCAGAGACGTGAGACTTTCTAGTGAGTAGCTTTACAAGCCCAGCGCCAGTTTTCAGTCCAGACTCTGAAGACATAATTCCGGCACCCCCAAAGCCTTCATCCCCAGCAATTATCAAAAGTTTGCCATGATCTCCCTTATGAGAATTTTCTCTTCTTTTGGGAATATTCATCTTAATATCCTCAAAAGAGAGTTCGTTCACTGTTGGGCTTACATTTTCTTCCATACCAAGTCCGAGATCTTTTAATATTAGCTTGCCACAATAATTCTTACCTTCATTGATTCGCTGTCCAAGTTTATAACCGATAAAAGTAATTGTTTTATCTGCATTAAAACATGCTTGAGATATTTCTCCAGTATTACTCTCAAGTCCTGTTGGCACATCTATGGCTACTTTAGAATCAAACTTATTACAGTCAGATAAAATTTTCTCTAACTTGCTCCCCAAATCTATTCTTCCACCTATTCCAAATATCGCATCCACAACAACGGTGTTACTGGAAATATCTTTTAGCATTTTTGCATTAATAAATTCTGCACCTTTGGTCGCTTTAAATGCATGCTCGCACAAGGGAGATTTTCTTACATCATCTAGCACATCTAAAAATTTGACACGTTTTTTTAACTCAATTAAACCAATGCCAATGAAATATCCGTCACCACCATTATTGCCAGGCCCACATAAAATTAAAAATTCTGATGTTGGATAATCTTTGTTTAATATCTCAACAGATTGCTTAGCAGCCTCCATCATTGCATGCAGGTCATCACCTTCCTTGATAAAAGAATTTTTCTCAAAAGCTTTGACCTGCTCAGCAGTATAAATACTATTCACTAAGAAAAAGATTTCCTTCTGCTATTCTGTCTGAATGATATGAACCAATCCACAAGGACCCATCGTGTGGCAAACCAACAGTTCCGACCCCCATATTTTTGCCCTTAAATTTATAGGACTCAACCAATGAAAGATCTAACAATGATAATTTGTTAACTGAAAAAGGAAGCGTGCAATTAACCGCCTCTCCACATCCTAACGATTCTGTAACAGAATGATCATGGTTGGTAACCCATGCAAAACCATCTTGAATAACTACATTATCAGGCGAATTGTGTTCATAGATTCCTAGTGGTTGTTTTGAATTTAAATCAAAAAGAATACTTTTATCCCCTAAGTTGTAATTCACTATTAGGTTATTATTTTTTTGATCTAATGCAATGCCATTTGGGAAAGATCCAGCCGTATACATAAGCTCTTCAAATTTATTATCCTGAGTCCATTTAACAGCCATTCCTGTATCTGATTTAGCAAACACATTCCACAATGCGCTGATCATAGAGAAGTCAGAGTCAAACATATGAGAAGCATAAAAGTTTCCGGATGCATCTAAGGACACGTCATTGAAATAATATTGGCCATCAACATCAATGCAGCCTTTCCACTCAAGTGCCCAGCCATCTTTTTTTATCAGCTCAAACATCTCTATGCTTTCATTGGGATAGTGACTGACAACTGCAAGTTGGAGCTTTCCATCCTCTCTTTGCACCAAATCAATGCCATGAGGACCAAAGGGAACGTTCGGATCTCTGGAGCATTCATCGGAACCCCATTCATTTTCTCTAAAAGTAATCCTTGCGTTAGATTTGGTTTTATCTTTTATATTAAAAAAGCTTAATTTACCAGATGTCATCTCAACCAATGGTGCCATTCCACCAAACTCAGCAACGATTAAAAAATTTCCATCTGGGGTAAGAGCCAAATCCTCAGGATTCATAAAATTACAATAGACTTTAAGCTCCTCATTATCCTCGCATCCACTCAAGGGCTCGATTGTGTTTTCATTTACGGACCACAAAAGCGAAATGACACCCAATGTCAGTGCCCCCAAAATAACCATTGATATTTTTTTCATTCTTTTTCTATCCACGCTTCTAAATAATTATTTATATAAGAGATTAGTTCTAATGGAGAATCGAGCGGAACATGGTGAGCCGCATCTTCAATTACTTCGACTGTCATAGAGTCTTTAAAAGCCTCTTTAATATATTTCATTATTTTTGATTCTAATAATAGGCTTTTACCCCCAGCGATAAAAAGTGCAGGGCATTTAAATTTAAATTCATAATTATGAAGTCGTCTAAGAGTGGCAAAAAGCTTGTCATCAAACCTCCATCTCCAGCCTTCTTCAACATTTAAAATTGAGTGCTCTGCTATATATCTAAGATACCAACCGTTGTCACAGTTTTGAGGAGGCATCAGTCTAAATCTTTCTATGATTGAAACCTTATCTGGATAGTATTTGATTCTTCGAAGCGGACCAGTGCTTTGATGTTTATCATAGTCATAAGTCGGAGGGCGAATAGGAGAATCAATCATCACAACTCCATGAAATAGGTCTTGAAATTCACTTGCCATAAATCCTGCAACATGCCCGCCTAAAGAATGGCCTACTAGATAAACTTTTTGGTTACCGTGAACAATTTTTTCCTGATGAATAATTGCGATTAATGCATCGCTGAAGTCCTCAAAATTATATGCATTTCTATGATCAGACTCACCCATCCCAGGAAGATCTGGAGCAATTATAGAAAATTTGTTACATAAAAGTGGTGCAATTGGGTCCCACCATTGCTTATGAGCGCCTGTACCATGAATAAGAATAATAATGTCTTGAGCATCTTTCCTATCCCAGGTACCATGAATAAGAATAATAATGTCTTGAGCATCTTTCCTATCCCAGACTTGATAGGCAACATTACCAAGCGGATGATTGAGGTTTTCTTTTCTGGGGCTTTGAGATATAGCTGAATGGAACCAGTCTGGGGCATCTTTAATATCAGTTGCAAGTGAATCTGTGATTTCCATTAAGTTGTATTCTAAAGGATAATAAAACACCATACTATTGATATAAATTATGACAACACCCATTAAACCAGCAGCAACAGTTATTTTAATGCGAGAGGTTCAAGAAGGTGGTCTTGAAATATTTATGGTTAAGAGAAGCAGCAGACCACCCTTTGGAAGTTTGTACGTTTTTCCAGGCGGGAAATTAGACCCTGAAGACTCTGAATATGATTTATATCGACATTGTGAAGGAATGGAAGATGCAGAAGCCTCAAGATGGCTTGGGGTTGAGAAAAACGGGCTGGCTTTTTGGATTGCATGCATTAGAGAGTGCTTTGAGGAAGTCGGAGTGCTGCTTGCAAATCCCGAAAATTCTATTATGCAGGATGCACAAAGACTTGGTAAGTTAAGAAAAGAACTCAACAATAAAGACACTACTTTTAAAGATATCTGTGTGTCTGAATCTTTGAACTTAAGAGTTAAAAATATTGTGCCTTGCGCGCACTGGATTACTCCAGCAATTGAACCAAAAAGATTTGATACTAGATTTTTTCTTGCCAAGGTTAATGCCAAGCAATTAGCTAGCCATGATGGTTTTGAATTAACTGAGAGTTTTTGGGTTAAACCTATTGATGCTCTAAATAAATTAAAAAATGGAGAAATGAATATGATTCTTCCAACCATAAAAAATATTGAAAAATTAGCTGAATTTTCCTCTAGCGCAGAAGCCTTTAATTATTTTGAAAGCTTGGGAGACGAAGCAATTCCTCCAATACTTCCCAAATTTATTAAAAGAGATGGTGAGTGGGTTGGCTTTCTTCCTGGAGAGGAGGGATATGACAATGTCTAGAGCATTTATTGAAAGAGTTACAGCCTCTAATGGCAGTGTGTTTACTGGTCCAGGAACAAACAGTTATCTAATTGGCAATGAAGATATTACACTTGTAGATCCAGGACCAAAAATTGATGCGCACATAGAACACTTAATTAATCTTGGCCAGGGAAAAATTAAACGCATTTTAGTTACCCACACTCATCGAGATCATTCCCCTGCAGCTAAAGTTCTAGGAGAAATGCTTGAGGTTCCCTTGATGGGTCGATTGCTTGAAAAAGATGACTCCCTTCAAGATAGAACTTTTAAACCCGATCGTATTCTTGAGCATGGAGATTTAATTAAAACTGATGAATACACAATAGAGACGGTTCACACTCCTGGCCATGCCTCAAATCATTTATGCTATTTAATTCAAGAGGAAAAAGTGATGCTTACAGGAGATCATATTATGAATGGTTCCACGGTTGTCATTGCTCACCCCGATGGCTCTATGAAAGATTATTTGAGCTCTTTGGAGTTATTGCGGAATTATAATTTTAATAAAATAGGCCCTGGTCATGGTGATTTTCTGGAAGATCCAATGTCCGTAGTCGATTGGATCATTGACCATAGGCTAGAACGGGAAAGAAAAGTGATCTCCAAGCTAAAGTTATTTTCGACTGTTACTTCTGAAGATTTAGTAATCAGCGTCTATGATGATGTTGACCCAAAACTTCATCCTATTGCAATTTGGAGTCTGGAAGCTCACCTATACAAATTGCTTGAAGATGGAACAGCAGCTTTTAATTCATTAAATAAAACCTGGTCATTGAAATAGAATAAATGTTTGCTTTCATTCTCGGATGCTTGTATTTAATTTCAGCCCTCATCATTCTTTTTTTGATAAAAGAGAAGTTTAATATTTTTGGATTTATTTATAATCCAAACAACAGAAAGTTTTTAGTAATTTTTGATACCCCATTTTTGCTCCTAAGCTTTGCAGCAATTATTGAAGAAGCTCATTGGTTTGTTTTGGTAATATTTTTTATGCATGCGCTTAATACCATGACGCTCTTAATTAAACCTGATATTTTTTATAATTCGAAAGGAGAAATGCAGTTCATGGAAGAGGAACCCCTTAATAATTATTTGGTAATAATGACTTCTGTAGTTGGAATAGGGTGTTTATTAGTTAGCTATTTTTAAATTTACTTTATTAGCAATTAAATCCTCAACCACGCCCGGATCAGCTAAAGTCGAAGTATCACCAAGATCATTAAACTCACCATCAGCAACCTTCCTTAGAATCCTTCGCATGATTTTTCCGGATCTAGTCTTTGGCAGTCCTGG
>Ga0206129_10003941_pt1 | contig 16750 bp, 19 predicted proteins | sample Helgoland_Spring_8_FD_148616 | JGI IMG/M metagenome (GOLD analysis project Ga0206129, IMG submission 148616) | Pelagic subsurface seawater microbial communities from Kabeltonne, Helgoland, North Sea - Helgoland_Spring_Bloom_20160502_2 | ecosystem: Environmental > Aquatic > Marine > Epipelagic ...
TTGATTTTTTTACTTGATTTTTTATTTGATTTTTTTACTTGATTTTTTATTTGATTTTTTTACTTGATTTTTTATTTGATTTTTTTACTTGATTTTTTACTTGATTTTTTAATTGATTTATTACGTGATTTTTTACGTGATTTTTTACGTGATTTTTTACGTGATTTTTTACGTGATTTTTTACGATATTTATATTTTGTTAATCCTCCACCTACGTCCTCCACTGGTCGTTGATCATTTTCTATATCAGATTCTAGTTGTTCTATTTGCTCTAGATATTCTTGCTGTTCTTGTCTTCTAACACCGTCTAGTTCTTGTATCCGTTCTTGTTCTTGTTCTTGATCTAGTATTTGGTCTATTTCTATTTCTGTTTTTATTAAATTAATTATAATTTCTGTTATTTTTATGATTGTATTTATTAATTCGTCCCTTTTAATTAATGTTTTATTAATTATTTGTTTCATTTTTATTGAATCGCACAATGGATCACTCATTGATTCTCGTTCTTCTTTAAATTTTTTAAAGCAAATGTTTGATTTTTTCACGTATTTGTGTATTGATATTTTTAAATCGTTAGACAGTTTTTTGATATCATGCTTAAGTGTAGGGTTCATTTGTTTTATCGATACATTATTAAGATTAAGTATATTAATTACTAATGTATTTTGTTTTGTCGCTAAAATTTCAATGTATTTAAAAATTTCAATAAATAAATATATATAATCCTCATCATCTTTTATTTTTTCTAAATTAATTAAATTTTCATATTCCATTGTTAATTGTCCTTCATATAATAATATATCATCTATTATGTCTATTATAGTTTTTTTGTCTATTACGTCTATTATGTGAACGTCAGATAATAACTTAAATTTTTGTAATGTTCTTATATATTGAAAATATGTTTCCATATATAATATATATATATTATAAAAAAAATAAATTCAAGAATAAAATAAATTCAAAAAATAAATTCAAAAAATAAATTCAAAAAATAAATTTAAAAAATAAATTCAAGAATAAAATAAATTCAAGAATAAAATAAATTCAAAAAAAATATATTTAAAGATTAATTAACTTTAAATATTGGAATGGATAATTATTTAAATAGTTTAAACGAATATTCAAATATTACTTGTGTTATAGATAAAGATACGAAAGAATGTTGTGATAATATATCAAATCATTTAGTATCAGAAGAAAAAAGTATATGTAGAATATGTGGAAATAATATAAATAGTAATATAAGTTTCTTGCCAGAGAAATGTTATGATAATAAAAATGTGTCACATCATGGAATGCCTGTTAGTGAATTATTACCAGATACTAATTTAGGTTCGGTAGTTGGAGGGAACCATTATAGTAATTATAATATGAGATTAGTACAACAAGTAAATAATTATACTTCAATAAGTTATAAAGATAGGTCAGTATTACAAGTATTCATATTTATAGCAAATAGTTGTAAAAGACACGATATAAATGATAAAATAGTAGAAGAAGCGAAGGGAATATATAAACATATTTGTACTAAAAAAATATCACGTGGATCTAATAGATTAGGAATAATTGCTGCGTGTGTATTTATGGCAGCAAAAAATATTGGGAGTCCTAGATCCAGTAAAGAAATTAGTAAAGTATTTGATTGCGATTCCAAAGTAATAACTAAAGGTATAAAAACAGTAAACGAAATATTACGAATTCATAAATTAAGTGGTCGCATTAATAATGATCGTATTGAATATTCAGATTTAATTACTAGATTTTGTAATAATATTGATATAAATCAAAATCAAATAGAAGAAATACATATTTTATCAAAAAAACTATTAAATAAATATAAAGATGAATTATCATCTTGCACACCTTCAAGTTTATCAGCAAGTTTTATATATTATTATATAAATTTAAATAATTTAAAAATTTCTAAAAAAGAATTATCAGATAATACTAATATAAGTATTGTAACTATCCAAAAAATAGTAAATCTATTAATTAATTTAGAATAATTATATATATTTAATTTATTTTTTTTACTTATTTTTTATAAATTATATTGAATTTAAATTTGAATTAAATTTGATAATATTAAAGATATTAAAATAAATATAATTATATTATGGTACAATTTCAAATATTAGATATTTCTTCAGATGATATTGAGATAGATAATAAAAAATATTTTATTATAACTTTGTATGGTAAATCTAATATACCGAATGAAAAAGATGATAGATTTAATAAGAATATTGTATGTCATATAAAAGGATTTAGACCATACTTTTATTTAAAATATCCAAATAATTGGCCAAAAAAGTTTGTAATGGATACATTTATAAGGGAAAGATATTTAAATATAGAAAAATATATTTATAAATCATCAAAAAAAGAAATATTTAATAAATACAATGAATTTTATGGATATCATTTAGATGATAATAATGAGGAAAAAAAATTTAAATTTATTAAATTAGAATTTAATAGTCATGAAGATATGAATATAACAAGTAGAATGATAAAAAAATATTGTGAAAAATATTATAATGGTGTGAATATATCAAATGATAAAATGAGAAAAGATATTGAAGATTTTATAAATATATGTAAAGAGAATGATGAATATAGATTTGATAGTAATTTATATGAATCAAATATTCATCCGATCTTAAGATTTTTACATGAAAAGAATATAAAACCGTGTGGATGGGTAGAATTAAATGATAATAAAATAAAAGAAAAAGATGATGAAAAACGTAGGTTTAATGTAGATATTGAATATGAATATTTAAATAAGAAATATATAAAAGGGATAGATATAAATGAAATTAATAAATTAATAATTGCATCATTTGATATTGAATGTGATAGTTCACACGGAGATTTTCCAAATCCTATAAAAGATTTCAGAAAACTATGTATTGATATTGTAGATTATTATAAATTAAATAGTTTGAATACAATAAGTGATGATAATATAATAATAAATAAAATAAAAAAAATAATAGAAGTATCGAATGAAGGAGATGAATATATAAATAAATTATATTTAGAGAATGGTCCGATATCACAAAAATCAATAGATAATACTTTTATAAAAAAAGGAAATGAAATATGTAATTTATTAAAAGAAAGTTTAAATAATTCAAAATCAAGAGAATTATGTGTAAAGGAATTAAATAATATATTCTGTAAATTAAAAAATAATTCAAATGAAAAAATTATTGTAAAAGGTGATCCTATAATACAAATAGGAACAGTGTTTCATAAATATGGTGATGAAGAAGTATATGATAGAAGTATAGTAGTAATGGGAAATAAAGAAGAAATGGAAATAGAAGATATATGTTCAGATATAGAAAATGTGAATGTATATAGATGTAAAACAGAGAGAGAATTATTATTAAAATGGAAAGATTTAATTTTAAAACATAATCCGGATTATATTACGGGATATAATATATTTAATTTCGATTTTGATTATATAATAAAAAGAGTATCAGTATTATTTGAATGTGATTCAAGATGTAGATTTGATCATTTTAGAAAATGTATGAAACATCATCATTCATGTGATTCACATGAATTTTATAAATTAGGTAGATTAATGAAAGATAATAATAATGATTATTTTAAAAATATAGATTTAGATGATAAAACGGTAATAACTAATATAAAAAATGGAGGATATTGGTTATATAAAGATAAATGGTGTAAAACGGTATATAAAAGATTAGGAGGATTTAAGAATGAGAAAGAAGAGGATAATGATAATGATTTTGCGCAGAATACATTAAAATATATTCATATGGATGGAAGAATAATATTTGATGTTCAAACAGAAGTAAAAAAGGGAACATCATTAGATTCGTATAAATTAGATAATGTGGGAGCACATTTTATGAGAGGAAAAATAAAAACAAAAGAAAATTATATAGATCATTTTAATCATTGTTGGTTAACAACAGATGATACAGGGAAATTAAAAGTAGGGGATTATATATCAATATCGATATTAACAAAATATGGAGAAGTAAAATATAATAATGGAGAGAAATTTATAATAGAATTTGTTAATAAGAAAAATATAAAAATAAGGGGAACATTATTACCATATAAAGCGATATATGGAGATAATTTTATAAAAGCAGAATGGTGTTTATGTAAGGATGATGTAACACCACAAGAATTATTTAGATTACATAAATGTGGTGGACCGGATGGTCGTGCTAAAATAGCGAAATATTGTATTATGGATTGTGAATTATGTATTCATTTATTATTATTATTAGATTTCATACCAAATAATATGGGTATGAGTAATGTATGTTATGTTCCACAATCATATATATTCTTAAGAGGTCAAGGAATAAAAGTTCAATCATTAGTAACAAAATTTTGTAGTGAAAATGGTATTAGAATACCGACATTAAAACAATTTAATGAAGAAGAATGTGATAATTCAGGATTTGAGGGAGCTGTTGTATTAGAACCTAAAACAGGAATGTATTTAGATGATCCAATAGCAGTATTAGATTATGCTTCATTATATCCAACATCAATAAATGAAAAGAATTTATCACATGATACATATTTTGGAGAATTTAAAGATGTTGAATCAGAATTAATTAAATTAAATTGGAAAGAAAAAATAGATTATAATCGTATAAAATATTTAGATTATAAATATGAAACTAAAGAAGGAACTTCAACTATTGAAAAGAATCCAGTAATGATAACAGATGAAGATGGTAATGAAAAACATCAAGAAGTAGATTGTGTATATTTAACAGATAAAAGAAAAAGAGGTATTATACCGATTGTTGTAAGTGAATTATTAAGTGCTAGAAAAAGAACAAAAAAATTATTAAAAGAAGAAACAAATGAAAATAAAAGAAAAGTATTAGATGGTGTTCAATTAGCATATAAATTAGTAGCTAATTCAACATATGGTCAATTAGGTGCCAAAACATCTAGTATATCATTTAAAAAGATTGCCGCATGTACAACAGCAATTGGTAGAGAAAGAATATATGATGCTAGTAGATTAGTAAAAAAATATGCATTAGAAAATAAAATGTTTGAACCGGAAGTAATATATGGAGATACAGATTCTATATTTGTAAAATTTAGTAGAAATGTTAACGGAAAAATATTAAAAGAAAAAGAAGCATTAGCATATTGTATAAAATGTGGACAAGAAGCAGGTAAATATATTACTAAACATTTACATATAGAAGATAAAGCACCACAAGATTTAGAATATGAGAAAACATTTTGGCCATTTATATTAATATCTAAAAAGAGATATACAGGAGAGAAATATGAATTTTCTACAGATTTTAATGATTCAAAAAGAACATCTATGGGTATTGTAACTAAAAGAAGAGATAATGCACCAATAGTAAAATATGTATTTGGTAATTTAATAAATAAATTAATGTATGATAGAGATTTATCTAAAACTAAAAAATGGTTAGAAAAAACATTAAGAAAAATAGTAAATGGTAAAGAAGATATTAGTATGTTTATATTATCTAAAACATTAAATAGTTATTATAAAAATCCAGAATCAATTGCTCATAAAGTATTAGCAGATAGAATAGGTCGCAGAGATCCAGGCAATAAACCTAAAGCAAATGATAGAATACCTTATGCTTATATTGAAGTAGATGATAAACCAATATATATAGGTAAAAAAATGATTACTAAAAGAGTAGAATCAGGTAAATTTAAAATGATTAATAAAAGAGTAGATACCGGTAAAAGAAAAATGATTACTAAAAAAATTAATAATGGTAGTTATAAAAATGGTAAACCTAAAACTAAAAATGTGCGAGTTCCTGAAGGCGAACCAATATTCAAAAATATACGTGTCCCTGAAGGTGAACCAATATATAAAAATATATCTGTCCCTGAAGGTGAATCAAAATATAAAAAGAAACATGTATTACAAGGTGATAGAATAGAACATCCAGATTATATTCATTTAAATAATCTAAAATTAGATTACAAATATTATATATCTAATCAAATTATGAATCCTGTTAAACAAGTCTTAGATATTACTATGAACCCAGATGAATCAAGAGAACTATTTAATAAATTCCTTAAAAATGACATTCCTAATCAATTAGATATATTAGATTAATAATTTATTTAAAATTTTATTTAATTTTTAATTTTTAATTTTTAATTTTTAATTTTTAATTTTTATTATTTTATTTAATTTTTAATTTAATTTTTTAAAATTTATTTTTAAAAATTTAATTTAATTTAATTTAATTTAAATTATTTTTTAATAATTTCATTTCATTTTTTTTGAGGGTGAGATCATGAAAGAAGGTGTAAGTATTATAAAAACTTCCGAAGAACCAGAACATAAATTGATAAGCTACATAAAATCCATAAAAATATCTTATATTAATATACATATTATAAATATTAAATGGATTAAATATAAAAAATGGATTATACATATATATAATATTAAAATAAAATATAATAAAAATAATATCTTAAAATAAAATATAATATATATATATAAATGGGATTAATAGGTGGAGGATTAAAAAAGAGTGTTGAGAAGATATTTCCATCATATAATTTTATTCATGTATTTTTTTTAATGTTGTTTGTGATAATATTAAAAATGTTATTAGTAAAATATAGTTATAATGAAGTAGTACCTAGATTAATGAAAGATGAAAATACATATAAATTAACATATACAGATTCATTATTATTGGTAATATTATTTGGAAGTTTATTATAAATAAATATATATATATATATATTATATATAAATGGATTATAGTTTAATATATTTGATACATATGTTATTTGTGGCACCGTTATTGGTGTATCCATTTATAGCAGAAAAATATTTAGGAGTAAAGTCGTTTGATAATTATTTTTTAATATTATTTTTGATAGGTGTGGTGGTATTTATGTATCATGGATATAAATTATATTTAATGAATAAGTATTAAAAATATATTAATTTATATTATATATATAAATGTTTTTTTATGAAAAATATGATATAATAATAGTTGGAGGGGGAATATCAGGTTTATTTTTAGCATATAAATTAGCAGATACTAATTTAAATATATTATTATTAGAAAAGGGTGGAGAATTAGGGGGGAGAATACATACGAAGAATATGAATGGGTATCAGTATGAATGTGGGGCAGCGAGATTTAGTAATAAACATAATAAATTATTAACATTAATACATGAATTAGGGTTAAAGAATGATATAATAGAATTATCAGATAGGATAGATTCTATAATAGATGGTAAAAAAAGTAAATGTGATCTAGGGGAATTATTAATGAATGCGTTAGTAAAGAGTAAAGAATATAAGAAAGAATATTTAAAAGATATAATATTTTATCAATATTTAATAGATGTATATGATTTTAAAACAGCAGATTATATAAATAGTTGTTTTGGATATGATAGTGAATTTTTTAAATTAAATGCTCATGCGGCAATAACAATGTTTAAAAAGGATTTATTTCATGGGGAAACAAAATATTTTGTATTAAAGAATGGGTTATCATCAATAATTAGAAAGTTAGAAGATATATTAGAATACAAGGATAATGTAACAATAAAATTGAATGAGGGATTATTAGAGTTAGAGGATGATAAAATAAAAACAGATAAAGAATATAAATATAATTATGATAAAATAATATTAACTATTCCACAAGAATCATTAAAACAAATAGAATATTTAAAGGATGTTAAAGAATTAGATTCAGTAAATGGGATACCATTATTACGTATATATTTTAAATATCCTGTTGATCAGAATGGGAAAGGAGTATGGTTTAAAAAGATAAGAAGAACAACAACAGATAATTATATAAGACATATAATACCAGTAGATTATAATAATGGATTAATAATGATAAGTTATACAGATGGATTATATACAGATATGTTATTAAATATATATAATAAAGATAAAGAATTATTAATAAAGGCAATACATAAGGAAATAAATGAATTATTTGGTATAGAACCACCAGAACCGGAGGAAGTATTATTTCATTATTGGGATAATGGGTGTCATTTTTGGGAGGTAGGGGAGGATATGAATGAGATATATGATAAGATAATGAGACCTATAAAAGATAAGAATGTATATATATGTGGAGAATCATTTAGTAAGAAACAAGCGTGGATCGAGGGTTCATTAGAATCATGTTATGATGTAATGAAATTAATGAAATTTAAGAATATAAAAGTGAAAGTAAAAAAGGAGAAAAAATTAAAAAAATATAATATAGATGAAGTATTAAAAGAAGATAAATGGATGATATTAGATATAGAGGGAGAATTAAGGATATATGATTTAAGTAAATGGGTGGATGAACATCCAGGAGGGGATAAGATATATAATGGTATAAAGGCAAATATGTATTATAAAGATAAAAGTAAAGCACCTAAATCACCAATAGAATTATTTATGGGAAATCAAGTTCATAAGGATAAAAAGGTAATGGAGAAATTTTTATTAAAAAAGAATAAATATGTTAAATTAATAGGATATTTAATATAATATATATTATTATAATGAATAATTTAGAATATATTGATATAAAATCATTAGTTAAAAAAATGATAGAGGGGGAAATACAAATAAATAAACCATTAATGTTAACAAGTAAAGATATGACAGTAGTAGAAGAGATAACATTTTTATCACATATAATAAAACATAATAATGTATCAAAAGATACGATATTTATATTTTTGAATGAGACATTAGAAATATTTAATAATCAATTATTAAAATTAATGACGAATAGATATGTTCAAGAATTCATAGATTATATAAAAAATAATTGGTCAGATAAATCAGATATATTATTTAAAAATACTTTATCAGAAGATAGAATAGAATTAATAGAAAATATATTAAAAAATATAAATGAATTATGTAGAGAATTTAAAGAATTAAATATAAAAATAGAATCTAATCATGTTACAGATTTATTAATAGAAGATGAATTAGTAGATAATATAGATATATTTTTAACTAGTATAGAAGAATTTAATAATAATACAGATGAAATATTAAATGAAATAAATGAATATGAGAAAGAATTAAATAAAATAAATATACATGTATTATTGGATTTAAGTATGAAAGATAAAAAATTATATTTAGAATATAATAATATAGATAAGGATGATAGAATACCGGTAAAAATACAAAATATATTTTTAAATTATATATATATATTAAATTTAATAAAGAAACATATAATATATTATAGAAAAGTGATAGATAGGGTAAAAGAGATATCAAAAAATATGGGAAATTATAGTAAAGATAGTAAAATGAAAGTAAAAAAATCAGATAATGTATTTAAAATAGAAACGAGAGAAAAGGAGATAGATAATTATTTAGATAGTATAATAGATTATTAGATTATTTAATAAATTTATCTAATTTAGATTTAGATTTATTTTGAGAGGGTGGTTTAGATTTTTTTTCAATAATATTTAGGGTGTATGATTTATCGTCAGGATTGAATGTTAAATTATTAATATTAATGATATTACATGAATCTTGATCATAATTAACGTCAGAAATTTTATTTAATTTTTTAATATTTTTGATTAATAAGTTGGTTAAAAGTAAAGTTTGTTTTTCATTTAAATTATTTTGTTCTTTTTCTATAGATATAAATTTTTTAAATAAATTATTTTTGGTAGAATTATCTAGTTTATTCCAAGATTTATGGTATAGTGATAATTTTTCTTTTTTTAGTAGTTCATCAATTTCATTTTTTTGTGAATAATTATTATTTGCGTTAGATTTATTAACGTGAGGTGAATAATTATTATTTTTTTTAATAATTTGAATATTATCGGATTGAGTATTAGAATTTAAAACATTTTTTAAATCCATATAATATATAATATTAAATAATCCTTAAATATAGTAAAATATTTATCTAATATATAATATAATATAAATGTCGGGTTCACCTAGTTCACCTAGATCACCTAGTTCACCTAGTTCACCTAGTTCACCTAGTTCACCTACAGCAATGGTAGTATCAGCACCGGCAGCGGCAGCAGGAGCAGGACTATTATCAGGACCAGCAGCAGGAGCAGGACTATTATCAGGACCAGCAGCAGGAGCAGCAGCAGGAGCAGCAGCAGGAGCAGCAGCAGGAGCAGCAGGATCATTAACAACAAGTTCTTCTGTAACACCAACGAAGCGCCGGCGTTCTAATGCATTACCAGATAATCCAGATAATCCATTTATACCAGTTGGACTTATGCCTTCAGGAGAAGGGTTATCTAAATACGAACGAAGAGAGAGAATAAATAAAGTAAAACAACAAGAAATGTCTAAAGAAAAAGAACGGAAAGATATTGAACTAAATTCACATATAAAAAGATTGGTAACAGAAATAAAAACTGAAGAGAATATTATTGGAACATTAATGGGTGAATTAAGATCTATAGATCCAAATAATCATGCGGAGCTTGAACCAATATTATCGAAAATAGAATCTATAAAATCGAAAAATATAGTAAAGAGAGATACAATTGGGAAAATGAAAGAACAATTATCAACCGCAGGTTGGGTGGAATTTGGTAAAAGTGCAGCAAGAAAAGGCGAAGAATTATTAGGAAGATCAGCAAATAAATTCGCAGGATCAGTATCTGGTGTAGTATCTGGTGTAGTATCTGAAGGAGCAGCAGGAGTGGATATAGCTGCAAAAGGAGTAGGTTCAGCAGCAGTAGGATTAGTTGTATCATCTCAAGAATCAATAAAATCTTTTGGTAATTGCTTATTTAAATTAGTAGTAAAACCAATTGTTAGAAGTTTTGCGAGAAATGCGAATACAATTAATGATTTAATAAATACATCGGTCAACAAAGCATTACTAGCATATTGTAGATTAGAAGATACTGCGGAGAACAGATTAGATGAATTATCAGCAGTACAATATAGAGCAAGCACATTACAAGAACAAGCATTAGAAACGGCGGAGCAACTGGACTGGGGTGATGGTAATCGTTTACCTTTTTGGGATCCTATGATAACAGAATTTGGCAACGTTGTTCGTGAAGATTATTTACAACAACATATTGATAAAGCAGTAAGTCTTGAAGCAGTAAAAGAATGGAATAAAAGAGTAGATATTATGAAAAAAATGAAAAAAGAGCAAATAATGCGAGTTCTTAAATCTGTTGAATTAAATGAAGAACAAGCTATAGATTTACGTGATGAATTACTTAAATATACAGGGAGACAACCAATGGAATCGGGTGATTTTGATATGGGAAAGGCAGAGCCTGCTCAACGGGATTTATTAAGAAGAGTTAGAGATCATTCCGGTCGGATTGAAAGATTTGATGAAAGAGCAGAAGAAATAAAAAGATTAGAACAAAAACTCGAGGACGCAGAGGCAAGTGGGAACGCCGCAGCTGTATCAGAAATACAAAACGAATTGGATATTATGTTACCAGAATACTTCAGTCAAAGTCAATCAGATTCAGAACATGCAGTAGGTTCTGATTCACAACCTGGAGCAGCAGCAGGATCTGATTCACAACCTGCAGCGGGATCTGTAGGCGGTGGATACAAAAAGAAATCTAAAAGAAAAATAAGAAAATCTAAAAGAAAAATAAGAAAATCTAAAAGAAAATCTAAAAGAAAATCTAAAAGAAAAATAAGAAAATCTAAAAAGAAATCTAATTAAATTAATCTAAAAAAAAAATCTAAGTTATAGTATAAAAAAAATGTCTGGTCAAGTAAAAAAAGTTTTAAGTCCTCTCAAACCTTTATGTAATGTTGTGAAAAAAAATAATCACGTATTAACTACTTTATTATTTGTAGCAATTGCTTTACATATGCTTCCATTAGATTTATTTATGAGTACTAGTGTTAGAGATAGAGCAATTAGTACTGTAAATAGAGGTGTGAAATCACCAGTTGGTAGAATATTAGTATTTTTACTATTTATTTGTTTATATGTAAATGTAGATATTGAAAATATGGTATTATTATTATATGTATTATTTTTATTAAGAAATTAAAAATCTTCATCTAATTCAAAACGATTATCATCTGCGTTAGAATTAGGGTTAGCAGTATTAGAATATTCGCCAACTCTTTTTTCAAAAAAATTAGTTTTTCCTTGTATTGATATCATTTCCATCCAATCAAATGGATTATTTACATTATATATTTTATCTAATCCTAACATTAATAATAATCTATCAGCAACAAATTCAATATATTGTTTCATTAAATCATTATTCATACCAATTAATTTACATGGTAATGATTCTGTTATAAATTCTTTTTCTATAGATACTGCTTCTTTAACTATTTCTAATATTTCTTCATCAGGACATTTATTAGATAAATTATGATGCATTAATACAGCAAATTCTGTATGTAATCCTTCATCTCTACTAATTAATTCATTACTATGACATAATCCAGGCATTAATCCTCTTTTCTTTAACCAAAAAATAGAGCAGAATGCACCCGAAAAGAATATACCTTCAACACAAGCAAAAGCGATAACTCTTTTATTAAAATCAGATTTATCGCTGATCCATTTTAATGCCCAATCTGCTTTCTTAGCAACACTAGGAATAGTATCAATAGCATTTAATAATTTATTTTTTAAAGTAAAATCTTTAATATATGTATCTATTAATAAAGAATATGTTTCTGAATGAATATTTTCCATAGCAATCTGAAAACCATAGAAAAATCTTGCTTCAAGTATCTTAACTTCAGAACAAAAACGTTCTACTAAATTTTCATTAACAATACCATCAGAAGCAGCAAAGAATGCTAATACATTATTTAAAAAATATTGTTCATCATTCGATAGATTTTTATAATCATTCATATCTTTAGATAAATCTAATTCTTCTGTAGTCCAAAAATTAGATTCTGCTTTTTTATACATATTCCAAAAATCATCATGTTTAATAGGAAATATAACAAATCTTTTTTCTTCTTCAGAAGTTAAAATTTCATCCATTTTATTATTTTGAATTTCCATTATCAATAATATATTGTCAATATTTTTTTAAGTATAATTTAAAAATATATATATTAATAAATTAATATGAAAATATTTATTTTTGATTTAGATGATACGATAATTTATTATCCATTTGGATTAGTTAATTATAAAAATATAAAAATAGATCCAACTTTATCGAGATTATTAAATAATTTAAATATTGTAAAATATATTTATTCAAATGGAACATATAGTCACGTAAAATTAATATTAGATAATATGAGGATAACACATAATTTTAAAAATATATTTGCTAGAGATACTATGCCAGAAATGAAACCACATATAAATTCATATAAATTTGTAGAGAAAAATATAAAAAAAGATTATAATGATAAAAATAAATATTATTTCTTTGATGATAGATTAGATAATTTACATATGGCAAAGACAAGAGGATGGAATACAATATGGATACATATAAATTTTATAGATAAACCTTATTATGTAGATTATGCTTTTCCAAATATACATACAGCATTATTGTATTTTAGTATGGAAGAATAAAATTATTTGAATAAATTTGAAAAAAATATTTAGAAATATTTAGATTACAAAATAAATTGATTTCAACTAATACTTGAAACAACTTACTTACAATTATGAATTTCTCCAATAATGAGATGACAGGAATTGCCATTGAACCAATCATTGAATATAGAGGATGTGATTTTGGTACAAGAAAAGGAGCAAGACTACCTATGCAAAAACAAATAGATGGTTCTGAAGATTTTGAATATGTTAAACAAGAAGCTGATAGACTTGGGTATCTTATTATAGTACAATGTAAACCAGGTGGTGTATACTATTTGAAATATAAAAAAGGTGATATAGAGAATGAAGCACACGGTACACCATATTTCATTCAAAACAACTTGGAATATATAGATCAACGGACAAATAAACAAATACTTTCTCATAGACGTATGTGGATTCGTTATTAAAACAAACAAAAACAATATAAAATAAAAAGACAAAAAAAATAACAACTTTTTTTTTATAATTCAGGATTATTAATTAATCTAATTTCAGGTGTGCCATCATTTCTAAATTTAGGTTTAACCATATTAGGATATTTTTTTACTAAAAATTCTTGTGCTTTTTTATACATTTTAAATCTATCTTTACCTAATCCACCAGGTGCTAAAAATTTAGTTTTAAATGATACATTATTAAATCTTATAATACCACCATCTTTTAAATAAAATAATATAGATTGATGATAATCTTCTTTCCCTTTTAAAGTTTTACTAGGATATAAATTTTTATCATGTCTATTAATATATCCGTGAACTACACCAATAATAAATCTTAAATCTTTTGTTACTTTATTATCCATAAAAAAAGGATTATTAATTGGATATACTCCCCATAAATTTAATTTTTCTTTTTTTAATAATTTAAATGCGTCTTTAAAAAATTTATCTACATTTTTTAAATCTATTAATTTATTTTCAGATTTTGGTTTTTTTTTAGTTTTAATTTTTGTAATTTTAAATGTAGAATCTTTTAATTTTTGTATTTTTTCAACATCATCATCTAATGAAACTATATGTGTTCCTTCATCGAAATGTTTACTAATAAAAATTCTTTGATTTGTAATACCTTTTACACCAACTACTATCTCATTATATGTATTTGGATCTAATTTATTTCTATATAATTTTTCTTCTGTTTTATTAGCAACAAATACATATATTTGATTTTTAGAAACACCACCATTTATTAAAGTAGGTATTGTTTTATTTGTAATTTCATTATATCTTTTATAAGTAGGAATTGCTACTATATAATCATACATATATATATATATATATATTAAATATATAATTTTATTAAAGGGTAAATTTGAGTTTCATTTTTGAAAGTAAATGAACTTAATAAAAATATGATTAAATCTGGTCAAAGAAAGAAATTCAATAAAAAAAATATAGCATACGCTAATGCAATAAAAATGACTGAACAAGTATTGAGAGAAATATATTATGGTTATAAATATACTGAACCACCTGAACCCCCTCCTCCTCAAGCGACTACCATAGAAGGTGAAATTTCTAATCTCATGATTCAATCAGATCTTATAGAGCTTTATAGAAATAAATCTAAATTAACAGCACAATATGCATATGAAGAAATAAGAAGATGCTGGTTAGAATGTCACCAAGAGAAAGAACAACATAAAATAGAAATTAATAAACTAATAGAAGAAAAAAATGAACTAATTATAATTGCAAATAAATATAAAAATATAATTAGATAAATAAATAATATTAAATATAAATTTAATTTTTAGTAACAAGTTCTTGTAATATTTTAAGTTGAGTATTAAGATTTTTAATTTCTTTTTTTTGATTTAAAATAATAGTTCTAAGTTCTCTATATTTTTCATCATTTTTTACAGAAACTTCTAATTCTTCAGGTTTATTTTTATTAATAATATTTTCTATATTTTCACAATCTATATTATATATATCTAATTCATTATTTAATTTGTCCATATTATATATATAAAATATATTATAATTAAATAATATACATATATTATATAAATGGAAAATTCATTAGAAATGATATATAATGAGGGGAGACCATATAATAAAAAACATTGGAGAACATTTGAGGCGTCATCTAATTTATTTTCAGGATTTAGAGTGAATATAAATATAACAAAAATAGATACATTAGATGATATTGTAATTAAATTTGTAGATAAATTAAATAGAGTTTTGGAATTAAATAATTTATTAATATTGGTAGAAGAATTAAAAAAAAGTAAATTTCATATACATAATTTTACATTGGAAGATATATTAATATCAAATGAAGAAGATATATTTTATGTATGTGATCATTGTTAGAAATATTAATATTTAAAAAAATAATAATATAATAATAATAATATATATATATAATGCAAATCTTTATTAAAACGTTGACTGGGAAAACGATAACATTAGATGTAGAAGCGTCGGAGACAATTGAAAATGTGAAAGCAAAGATACAGGATAAGGAGGGAATTCCGCCGGATCAGCAAAGATTAATTTTTGCTGGTAAACAATTAGAGGATGGTAGAACACTTGCTGATTATAATATTCAAAAGGAATCTACTTTACATCTAGTTCTATAAACATATCATATAATTGATTAATATTTGGTCTTTTTTTATAATTTAAATCAATAGATTTTCTAAGAATTTGTTCTAATTTAGAATTATTTTTTTTAATAATTCTTAATGCTTTTAATACTTCATTACGTGATTGATTATAATTATCAGATTGTTTTATAAATACATTACCAGTCCACAATTCTATAATAGTAACACCAATAGAATATATATCAGATTTATGATTTAATATATTATCTTGTTGTTCAGGGGCATAAAATCCAGCAGTCCCTATAATATCATCTAATTCTATATTTTTATCAGGATTATTAACATGATAACAAGTACCATAATCAATAACTTTAACATATAAATTATTAGAATCTTCTCTATGAACTGCTAAATTTTGTGATTTTAAATCTCCATGAACAATATTATTTCTATACATAGAAATAATAGATTTAATAATAGATATTGCTATACTTTTTTTTAAATTTTCTGACATAATATAATTCCATGAGGATTTTCCAATTGTAAAATTATAATTACTTGTAGG
>Ga0206129_10003944_pt1 | contig 16742 bp, 23 predicted proteins | sample Helgoland_Spring_8_FD_148616 | JGI IMG/M metagenome (GOLD analysis project Ga0206129, IMG submission 148616) | Pelagic subsurface seawater microbial communities from Kabeltonne, Helgoland, North Sea - Helgoland_Spring_Bloom_20160502_2 | ecosystem: Environmental > Aquatic > Marine > Epipelagic ...
TGCCTGCGCAAATGCGACAGCCGCATCCACAACGATACCTTTTTACGCCGCGCCAATTTGGCGGGTGCAGGTGGTGTAACAGGCTGATTCACGCACTGCCCTCGATCTATGGGAGCGATCGCTCCACCGCCAAAATTGTGGCTCTCGTTTGTGGACTCGCAAAAGCGATGCCATTGGACCACGTTTATGTTGCGGTTTTACATCAATTTGCGGCGCCGTGTCACGCGAATATCGAGGTCTGTAATCTTCTTACGCAAGGTATTGCGATTAATACCTAGTAAATCGGCACATTTAGCCTGATTTCCGCCGGTCGCTTCTAATGATATTTCTATCAGTGGCTGCTCAAATTCACGCAAAATGCGCATGTAGATACCAGTGGGTGGCAGCGATCCACCGTGTAAATCGAAATATCGTCTCAGATGACGCTCAACAGAGGCCGACAATTTCTCGGTCGATGTGCCCCCTGTAAGGATAGGATCAAGGTCGGGCTGATTGCCCAAAACCGCCTCCACTTCTGAACGCGCAATTTCATCGCTGGGCGCACTTAGCCCCAACCTACGCATCGCATTTTCCAACTGACGCACGTTTCCTGGCCAGCTGTAGTTGTGAATTAGCCTAGCAGCATCCGCGCTAAGTTTCCGCGTGATAGCACCGCTGCCTTCTGATTTTGAAAGGAAATGCGTGGTAAGCAGGTCTATATCGTCCACACGCTCACGCAGCGCGGGCACATTCAAGGTTGCGCCATCAAGTCGGAAATAGAGTTCCTGACGGAGCGCACCGTTTTCAAGACGGCTGGCCAAATCCACCAACGAAGTTGCTATAAAACGCGGCACGTGATTACCGGGTGCATCCATCATGCGCACCAGTCGCGCTTGCGCTTGCAGGTCGAAATCTGCAATTTCTTCGATCAAAAGCGTGCCGCCCTTAACACGCGCTAAAACACGCGCAGGCCCTTCGATATCTTGCAGATCGAGAGCTGTGACTGTGACAAACGGCAAAGTCCGGCGATCCGAAAAATCATGAATCGTACGGGAAATTGCGGTTTTTCCAGTGCCGGATTCACCCGTGAGCAAGACCGGTATATCCGTGTTCATAACCCGCGCCATCAGCGTGTAGAGCGCCTGCATTACAGGGGTTTTACCAACCAATGGCAGCTCATCCTGCGCGTCCTCTGTCTTGTCTGAGCGCGGGGCTTTTGTTCCGCTCGCATCCAACGCGCGCGCGGTACGTTTCATCAAATCAGGCAGATCAAAGGGCTTGGGCAGGTAATCATAGGCCCCTGCCTCATTGGCTTTAATTGCAGTCATGATAGTGTTTTGCGCGGAAATAACGATCACGCGCATGCCCGGACGGTCCTCTTGTATCTTTGGCAGCATTTCCAAGCCGTTTCCATCTGGCATCATCACATCTGAAATGACTACATCACCGCGCCCTTCTGCGATCCAGCGCATCAAAGTCGTCAACGAAGAAGTAGCGTGCACCCGGCAGCCCGCACGGGTCAAAGCTTGTGTTAAAACTGTGCGAATTGTGCGATCGTCATCCGCGACCAGAACCGTTCCATCCATCAACCAATATCCTTTTTCTCAAGCGCATCAGCCGTTGCCACAGGCAATGAAATTCGAAAAGCCGTGTGACCGGGCACTGAATTGACAGCGACCCACCCGCCATGATCGGCAATAATCTTTGACACGAGCGCGAGACCCAGCCCGGTGCCGTTCTCATACCCTGACACGAAAGGATCAAACACACTGTCTTCCAGCTCTGGGGGCAGTCCCGGACCATCATCGACGATCTCTATTTGCAGCGGCAGCGGCCGACCCGCATTTCCAGCGCGGCGCAAACTGAACGAATGCTCATAAAACGTGCGCAACCGGATTGTTCCACCGCGCTTGCCAGCCGCTTCGGAGGCGTTCTTGAGCAGGTTCAAGATCACTTGCAACATTTGATCTGCGTCCGCATGTGCGTCCGGCAAGGAGGGATCATACTGCTCCACAACAGTCATATGTGCGCCAACACCCAACAAGGTCGAGCGCCGCGCGCGATCCAGCACATCGTGCAAGTTCACACTCCCCAACTCGGGCGGTCTGAGATTGCCAAATTGCTCAACCTGTTCGAGCAATTTCACAATCCTGCGCGATTCCTCGACGATGAGATCAGTCAGTTCCAGATCTTCCGACTTGAGGTTCATCGACAACAATTGCGCCGCGCCTGTTATCCCCGCCAAAGGGTTTTTAATTTCATGGGCCAGCATTTCCGCCATGCCAATCGCGGATTTCGCAGCTGATTTCACGCTTTGGCTTTGACTCAAACGTCCGGCAAGCTCACGCGGGGAGATCATCAGGATCATCATCCCATCAACTCCAGCCATTGGCGCAAGCTTCAAGCTGCACAAGAGCGGCGCGCGCTCGCCCGTGCTCACATCCACATCGTTCACATAAAGCGGGGAGGCATTTTCGCGTGCGCGCTTCAACGCTTGCTCAATCGGGGCATCCACAGCAAGCCGATCCCAAACCGGCGTTCCGCTCAGCGCTTTTGCCGAGTTGTTGAAAAACGTTTCCGCGGCAGGATTGATATCTGCAATTTTGTCATCCTGATCAATCAAGACAGTGGCAAGCGGCAAGGATTGCCAAAGATTTGCGCTTGAATTCATGCGACGGCCTCGCTTGCATCATGGCTTGCCAAAGCGCGCGGCAGGAGCGCCATGACATCTTTGGAAGTGCGTGTGGTTAGAACAGTTTTGCGGATGTCCCGTGGTGTGCGGGCATCATCCATATACCATCCCAAATGCTTGCGCGCGACGCGGCTGCCCAGTGCTTCGCCGTAAAACGCAAGCATGTTTCCATAGTGACCTTGCACCATATCAATTAGCGCTGCACCTTTAGGAAGCTTGGGTGCAGGCAGGCCGTGTAGCTCCGCCGCGATCTGCGCCAAGATCCAAGGACGTCCCTGCGCGCCGCGCCCAACCATAATGCCATCCGCGCCACTTTGTGACAGCGCCTTGCGTGCCGTTGCCAAATCAACGATATCACCATTCGCAATCACGGGGATACGCACCGCAGCTTTGATCGCTTTGATTGCACTCCAATTGGCCTGCCCCTTATAAAATTGACAGCGCGTGCGTCCGTGGATCGTAATCATTTGAATTCCCGCAGATTCAGCCCGTACAGCTAGTTCTTCGGCGTTCAATAGGTGATCATCCCAGCCCAACCGCGTCTTCAAAGTAACGGGCACATCAACAGCCTCGACCACTGCTTCGATCAAAGTCAGAGCGTGATCGAGGTCTTTCATCAAAGCAGAGCCGGAATAGCCGCTCGTCACTTTCTTAGCGGGACACCCCATATTGATGTCGATAATTTGCGCCCCATTGCCTGCGGCAAGACGCGCAGCCTCGGCCATCCAATAGGCCTCCCGCCCTGCAATTTGCACCGATGTACGCGCCGCGCCAAAGCCCAGCTCCGCTTTTTCACGCACGCCGGGTTTGGCTTGCACCATTTCTTGGCTCGCCACCATTTCGCTGACCACTAAACCTGCGCCGAAACTGCTGACTAGATTGCGAAACGGCAGATCGGTAATGCCGGCCAAAGGTGCGAGCAATACTGGCGGTGTCAGTTGGGTGTGTCCGATGTGAAGTGTCTCTGTCATATGGGATTTATAGGAATGCATGGGAGAAGGCTCAATGCGGTTGCGTGTAAATAATAGGCGAATTCATGTTTGTGCATAATTTTTGTGCAAATAGCACCTTCGTTGCACACCACATGTCAGCGCGATAATACAAGATTATGAAGATAACTCGTTCAGATATGCGCATAGGCGTTGTCATCGTTGCAGCAGGTCGCGGCGCGCGGGCTGGCGGGCCTTTACCCAAGCAATGGCAAGAGATCTCGGGCAAGCGCATCGCGAAATGGAGCTGTGAGCAGTTTAGCAATCGCGGAGACATTGCCGATATTGTTCTCGTGGTTCATCCTGATGACGTTGATTTTGCGAAAGACATCCAAGGCATCACACCCGTCCATGGAGGTGCCACGCGCGATGTGTCTGTGCGTAATGGTTTAGAGGCCCTAAGCCCCGAGATCACCCACGTTTTGATCCACGATGTCGCGCGCTGCACCACTCCGTCCTCTGTAATCGAAGGTGTCATCAGCGCTTTAGAGCATGCTGCGGGCGCCGCCCCCGCCATTGCCGTCAGTGACGCGCTTTGGATCGGTGCTGATGGCAAAGTCAGTGGCACGCAGGATCGCAGCGCTTTGTTTCGCGCACAAACACCGCAAGGCTTTGCCCTGCCCACCATTCTGGCCGCACACCGTGCCCATAAAGGCGGTGCTGCCGATGATGTCGAAGTCGCGCGAGCCGCTGGTCTTGACGTTACGATCACTGAGGGCGATGAGAGAAACTTGAAGATTACAACGCCCGCAGACTTCGCCCGCGCGGCCGCCATATTGGAGCAAAACATGGATATACGCCTTGGCAACGGCTTCGATGTGCACGCGTTTGAAGACGGGGATCACGTTATTCTATGCGGCGTCCAAATTCCGCATACCAAAGCCCTTAAAGGGCATTCGGATGCAGATGTGGGTATGCACGCGGTCACTGACGCGATCTATGGCGCTTTGGCAGATGGCGATATTGGCCAACATTTTCCACCCTCTGATCCGCAATGGAAAGGCGCTGCAAGTGAGATTTTTCTGTTTCACGCCGTCGATTTGGCACGTGTTCGTGGCTTTCAGATCTCTAACATTGATTGCACGCTGATCTGCGAATATCCCAAGGTGGGGCCGCATGCGGCCAAGATGAAGCTGACAATGGCGCAACTGATGGACCTGGATGCAAATCGCGTGTCGATCAAAGCCACAACAAGCGAACAACTTGGCTTTACAGGACGCGAGGAAGGCATCGCTGCCCTTGCCACAGCAACATTGGTAAAAACATGACAGCCACTCTCGCAAGTTTGATCGGCACAGTTTTCTATGTGGGGCATTTGAAACCTGCGCCCGGTACATGGGGGTCGCTGGTAGCCCTGCCTATGGGGTTTCTGGTCTATCAAATTGGTGGCTATTGGCTGTTTTGCATAGCCATCGTCGTCGGTTTTTTCAAAGGCTGGTGGGCGACAGGGCAAATGACCAAAGGCAGCGACAATCATGACCCCTCAGAAATCGTGATCGACGAAGTGATCGGTCAATGGATCGCCATTGCCCCTGTGTTTTATGGGGCTTGGTTGTTGGAGATCAGCACGCTTACGCTTTGGCCTGGTTGGGTTGCGGCGTTCATGTTGTTTCGTGCTTTTGATATTCTAAAGCCATGGCTTGTGGGTTGGGCGGATCGGCGTGACGATGCGTTGGGCGTCATGCTCGACGATGTGATTGCGGGTGTCTTCGCGGCAGTCGGTGTAATCCTGTTCGCGGCCTTCTTCCATTTTGTTTTAATGTGATGAACGCTGCTCACATCCTTGAGCTTGCCAAATCGCAAGGCCTGATGATCACCACAGCGGAAAGCTGCACGGGGGGATTGATCGCCGCCACGCTCACAGAGATTGCGGGAAGTTCCGCTGTTTTTGAGCGCGGATTTGTCACCTACACCAACGCGGCCAAACACGAGATGCTTGGCGTTCAAGATCAAACATTAATAAAGTACGGTGCTGTCAGTGAAAAGGTGGCTGCTGAAATGGCGCGTGGTGCTTTGACGCACTCAAACGCGCAGCTTGCTGTGTCCGTGACTGGCATCGCGGGGCCCGGCGGATCAGACTTTAAACCAGAGGGGCGCGTCTGCTTTTGCTTGGCGACCCCAACAAAAGCCGCCACGCAAACAGTAGAATTCGGCGCATTGGGGCGTGCAAATGTCCGCCATGCAGCCCGCGATCATGCGCTTGAGATTATTCTAAGCGCCCTTTCACAAAGCGCCTGATTTTTAAGCAAACCCGCAAAATCAGCGCCCAAACTTAAGGCGTTTATTGATTTGCTGCAGAAAGTGGCAGTAATCCTGTGCCTCGCCTCTTTTTAAGGCAGCCGATGGGCGTCACTCACCTCTCAGATAGTTTTTATGGAAAAGGAGCCCCGTGATGATCGGTGCTGATACTGCTTGGATTATGACCGCGACGGCGTTGGTCCTTTTTATGACACTTCCGGGGCTTGCTTTGTTTTACGGTGGCCTTGTTCGTGCGCGCAACGTGCTGAGCGTGTTTATGCATTGTTACGCGATTGCCTGTTTGATGAGCGTTCTATGGCTTGCGGTTGGCTATTCCATCGCATTTGGCGACGGCAACGGGATCTGGGGCGGTTTGGGTAAATCCTTCCTCAATGGCGTGACGACTGACAATCTGTCCGGCACGATCCCCGAAATCCTGTTCTTCGCATTCCAAATGACCTTCGCTATTATCACGCCTGCCTTGATCGTAGGTGCCTATGTGGAACGTGTTGGCTTTGGCTTTGTGATGCTCTTCTCTGGCGCTTGGATGCTACTGTGCTACGCGCCTGTCGTGCACTGGATCTGGGGCGGCGGTTTTCTGGCTGATGGCGGAATATTCGGCGAAACGGGCGTGCGTGATTTCGCGGGCGGCATCGTGGTGCACGAAACCGCTGGCCTTGCGGCTTTGCTCATAGCCTTTTTCCTTGGGCCACGCAAAAACCAGCACACACCTCCTCACAACCCCGGTTTTGTGATGATCGGTGCGGGTATGCTTTGGGTCGGTTGGTTCGGCTTTAATGGCGGATCGCAATTGGCTGCTGATGGGGGCGCTGCGACGGCGATCACGGTGACGCATATCTCTGCGGCAACTGCTTCGCTGACTTGGGCGTTGTGGGAGCGGTATAAGTTTGGCAAAGCCTCCCTCGTGGGCATTGTGACGGGTACGATTGCAGGCCTTGCATCCATAACGCCTGCGTCCGGTTTTGTTGGCCCTGTTGAGGCCCTGATCATCGGTGCTGTTGCTGGTATCTTGTGCCAAGAAGCGGTGCTTCTGATCCGCAACCGTCTTAAGATTGATGACACGCTTGATGTCTTTGCGGTGCACGGTGTTGGCGGCATTTTCGGAACTGTGATGATCGCGATCTTTGGTGCAGGCACATGGGCTGCGCAAATTGGTGGCTTGGTAATTGTTGGTGTCTACACCTCTGTTGTCACAGTTGTTTTGATCTTTGTTGTTAAGGCAATCACGCCAATGCGTGTGGATCTTGAAACCGAGACGAGCGGTCTAGATCTCGCAGTACATGGCGAGCGCGCTTACGATATGTCCTCGTAATAACAAAACATTTACGACTTTTACAGGCGGACCATTTGGTCCGCTCGTCTGGTTTCAGGCCCTATTTTCCCATGTCTCAACACGTGGGTCCATAACCCGTCGGCAGAGCGGCGGCATCAGCGCGATCACCGCCATCATTGGCAAGCTGTAGGGGAGCATTGGCATATCCGCCTCAAGCAGATGTAGCGATGGATAGTTGTGACTGGGATGCGTGTGGTGATCAGAGTGACGCGGCGCATTGAGAATCATCGCCCCAGAGAAGCGATGCGGCGTGTTCCAGCTGTGGCGCGCACCGACCGCTTCAAGCTTACCATTTTCCAACATTTTACGTCTCAGACCATAGTGTTACACATAGTCGCTGAGAAAAATTTGCAGCTGCGCATACGCCTCCAGCAGAGCCCAAATCAAAACGCCGATGACGCCCCCGATCGCAAATGCGCCAAGCAAACTGACAAGTGCACCAAGGCGGTACATAGTGTAGGGGTGCAAGCCCTTCCCTCTGTGGCGTTTGCTTTCGGCCGTATAGCCCGCGCGGTACCACCCGATCCACGCACGACCGAAGAAAAGCCAGAACCCACCCCCTTTCGGCGCGGACACAGGATCATTCGAAGTGCCCACATGCACATGATGCACCAGCGGATGCGCAGAGGCGTGATGCCCCATCTGGATCGATATATAGACCGGCTTACCCAACCGTCACAGTAAACGGTTTGGTCGGTGGATCAGCTCATGTGCATTGGGATGCCCGATCTGACCTGCAAACAATGCAGTCGCAAAGAACAGCACGATTTTTTGTAGCATTGGCAGTGTTGCGTCATGAATCAGCGCATAAACGACAGCGCCAAGAACAATGAAATGTACGAACGCCAAAGCAAGGCTAAGCACGTCAGACGTAGGAAATTCCGCACCCGTGTTAGCATTTTGAAAAAACAGCGGCGTGAGGCGATCAAATGCATAGGCGAACACGATGATGAAAGTCAGCCCGGCCCAGATCCAAACGCCGCCAAAAAGCGCGCCTATCAAAAGCAGCGCAACAAGTGTGAGTGTAGTAATCGTAAATCTCAACATGGCTTTGGCCTTTGATCTATGGCCCTAACGCCCGTCCTATGCGTTATATAGCGCGTCCGCCCGTTTCTCAAACGCGCGCACGACACGTTGCATGGCCTCGTTAAAGACAATACCGATAATACCCTGGAGGATCGCGTTCTTGAACTCAAAATCAACGAAGAATTTCACGTGACAACCGCCGTCCGGCGCATTCTCGAACGACCAGTTGGATTTCATATACTTAAACGGCCCGTCCAAATATTCCGTATCCACCTTTTTATCGCTCGGATGCAGCACCACGCGACTGCCAAACTTTTCTCGGAACACTTTGAAACTGATGACCAAATCCGCCAGCATGACTTTGCTCTCACCCTCAGGCTTCACGGATCTAATCCGCGCAGCCGCGCACCACGGCAGAAATTCAGGATAAGACGCAACATCCGACACAAGTTCGTACATTTGCTGCGCCGTGTAAGGCATGTGGCGATCTTCAGAATGCGTTGGCATACCGGTGCATTTCCCGTTATCTCAGTTGTGCTGCATGTCTTATGCATCGAGCCAAAAATCAAGGGGAAGCCATGTCACAGCGTCCATATGTCATCGATCAAATGATTTCGGCCAAGTCGATTGCGGCCCGCATTGAGGAGTTGAGCCACGATATCGAAGCCGAATTCAAAGGCACCGACAAGCTTGTGGTGGTTGGTCTTTTGCGCGGATCATTTGTGTTTATCGCTGATATCGTGCGTGAATTGGACCTGCCCGTCGAGGTCGATTTCTTGGAGGCATCTTCCTATGGCGACGGCATGGAAAGCAGCAGAGAAGTACGCATTCTCAAAGACTTGCGCGGCGCGATTGAAGGACGTGATGTGCTGGTTGTCGAAGATATCGTCGATACGGGTCACACGTTGAACCATGTCACGCATTTGTTGCAATCGCGCAATCCTGCACGGTTGAAATCCATTGCATTGCTCGACAAACCGACGCGGCGCGAGGTGGATTTCCGCTCTGACTGGATCGGTTTTGAAATTCCAGATGAATTTGTTGTGGGTTATGGCATCGATTTCGCACAGCGCAACCGCAACCTGCCATTTATAGGCAAGGTTCGCTTCATCGAAGACGACGACGCATAGGGCGATGATCAATCCGCGTCATTTGCTGCGCATGTCCCGCTAGGCGCGCAATCCACCGTCGGAAAAGCGCGTAAAGCTGGTGATTCCAATTATTTTGATTTGCGCGCTGGTTTTTTTGATCAAGCGCTACATCGGATGGCCAGACGCACTGATCACCAATTCGTTCAAACTAAGGGGTTAAACGGCCTTTGCAGCCGTTTCGCGAATGCGCGTGATCATCGCTGCCAATCCGTTAGAGCGTTGCGCAGACAAGTGATCGTTGAGGCCTAAGCGGCCCAGCTCACCTTTAGCATCCACATTGAGCACCTGTGTGACAGGTAAGCCGTTGTAAAGAAGCCGCAAAACACCGATCAATCCGTTGACGATCATCGCATCACTTTCACCGTCAAACCGGAAAACCCCACCCTCGAACTTAGGATGCAACCAAACCTGACTTGCACAGCCAGCAACCTTTGTTGCGTCCACTTTCAACGCAGCATCCAAAGGTTCCATGGCTTTGCCCTGCTCAATCACATGGCGATACCGCTCCTCCCAATCTTCCAGAAATTCAAAATCTTCAACGATTTCTTCAAAAGCAGCGCTTGCCATGATGCATCCCCTCTAGTGTTGCTCTTGAGGTAGTCAGCAAATGTGCAAACGTCCAGTCTTGTGTTGCCGCTTTTCAAGTCCGTACGGATGCGATATCTCAGACAAGAGCAAAGACGAGGCACCACATGACACTTCCATCTGCACGTTCGACAGCGCGCCCACTGCTTTTGTGCAGCGCCTTGATTTTGACTGGTTGCGGTGGCGGCGGTGGTCTTTCTGACAGCTGGGTCAATTCCGGCAATTGGTTTGGTCAATCACGCAGCGTAGCGATAAGTGCCGATGGCACCGTTAACCCGTTGATCCCGAAACAGAATGTCCTAACGCGTAAGAAAGTTGATTATCAAGGAACGCCCGTGGCTCAGATCAAGAGCATGCGTATTGAACGCAAACCGGGTGGTGCGATTATCCACGTCGTGGGTGTGTCTGACAGTATCGGCTATCATGACGTGCGTTTGCAGCAAGACAATGACGGCATGCCCGTCGATGGTGTACTCAGCTACACGTTGAAGGCAGTACGTTCTGAGAGTGCTATCCGTGGTGGCAGCGAAGCGGCCCGTCAGATCAACGCAGCGCGCTACATCAGCGATCAAGTGCTAAAAAGCGCACGCACGATTGTTGTGATAGGCGCAAAAAATCAGCGCAGTATGCGACGTCGTTAATGTAAAATCTGTCGCTTAGACTGGCACCAAGATCACGTCATTACCTTTCGCAGCAAGCGCAATTTCACCATTGCAAAGCTTTAGCGCATCTTCGCCAAAAATCTCAAAACGCCAGCCAGTCAGTGCCGTCACATCCCGCTCACCCGCTGCAATAGCATCGAGCTCTGACGTCGGCGCGACCAACTTGGACGCAACACCAGCCGAGGCAGTTTTGGCCTTCAGCAACACGCGCAAAAGATCTGCCAAGGCAGGATTCACTTGCAAGCGCTCGTTTTTGCGATCCACTTTTGGAAGATCACTTTCAGGGCAGGCCAAACCGGTTTTCACAGCTTTCAAAATGCCTTCTGCTATATCACCACGACGCGCTTCGCGCAGTAAAAGGCGAGAACGCCCTAAGTCACTGTGATCTTTGGGTTTTGTAGAGGCCAATTCAACCAAAGCATCGTCTTTATACACGCGGCTGCGCGGCACATTCTTGGTCTGCGCATAGTCTTCACGAAACCGCGCCAATTCACGCACGATCGCAAGGAACCTTGAACCGTTGTTGCGGATCTTAACACGCTTCCACGCGTTTTCAGGCAGTGTAATGTACGTGTCCGGATTGTTGAGGATCTCCATTTCCTCATCTACCCAATGAGACCGCCCTTGATTCTTTAGTTTTTCAGCCAAGAATTCATAGACTTGGCGCAAATGCGTGACATCCGCCAAAGCGTATTTCGCCTGTGCATCGCTTAGAGGACGGCGCGACCAATCTGTAAAACGCAAGGATTTATCAATCTCTTGCTTGGCAATCTTGCGCACGAGGGTTTCGTAACCCACTTGTTCACCAAACCCACACACCATAGACGCCACTTGCGTATCAAACAAGGGCGTTGGAATCACTTCTGCATCAACTTGGAAAATCTCGATATCCTGACGCGCTGCGTGAAATACTTTCACCACGGATGTGTCGCGGAACAAATCATAAAGCGGCTCGAGCGAGATGCCCTCCACCAAGGGGTCCACCAAGCAACAATTACTATCATCGGTTCCTGGCATCGCCAATTGCACAAGGCAGAGTTTGGAATAAAAAGTCCGTTCGCGCAAAAACTCTGTATCAACCGTCACATAGGGGTGTTTTTTGGCCGCGTCACAGAATTCGGCAAGGGCTTCGGTTGTAGTGATTGTCAGCATGCGTTTTCGATTGTCCAAGTTAAGTTGAGGCAGGCCTACGCGAAATGCATAACAAAATAAAGGCTTTCGGCAGGGCGGCTCTAGTATGGTTTACAAAACTTCAGCAAATCGTCGTAAAGCCAGTGGATAAATGCGATGTTCTTCGATCAAGACACGCGCCGCAAGCCTATCTGGCGTGTCGTTGCTCAATATCGGCACGCGTGCTTGCTCTATGATAGGGCCATCGTCCAGTTTGGCTGTGACCTCATGCACAGTGCAGCCAGCTTCTGTATCCCCCGCTTCCAATGCGCGGGCATGAGTGTGCAAACCTTTATATTTAGGCAATAAAGACGGGTGAATGTTCAACATACGTCCGTCATAGCGATCAATGAAGTGCGAGGTCAGCACGCGCATGAATCCTGCGAGACAAATGAAATCGGCCTGTGCTGCATCAAGCTTGGCAATCAATGCATATTCAAACGCTTCACGATCTTCGCCGTATAGCCTGTGATCGACGAAATCGCTTTTCGTGCCAAGCGCTTGCGCTTTTGCTAGACCACCTGCGCTATCGGAATTGGCCAGCACCAGAACTGGTTCTGCCGGATGGTCACTGTCCATGCTTTCCAGTAGCTTCACCATGTTGGATCCACTACCAGATATCAGCACCGCAACGCGTGGTTTCAAAGCAGGGATCCTGTGTAGCGTACTTCGCCCGTGTCAGTAACATGACCAAGGCGCGCGACGTTTTCACCCTCGGCCTGCAACAGCTCTGTCAGCGCGTCGGCCCGATCAGCGGCGACGCTAAGGACCATGCCCATCCCACAGTTAAATGTCTTGAGCATTTCGGCTTCTGCGATATCGCCTGTCTGCGCCATCCATTTGAAAACAGGTGGTAATTCCCATGCGCTGAGGTCAATCTCTATACCATAACCATCTGGCAGTACTCGCGGAATGTTTTCTGTCAAACCACCGCCTGTGATATGCGCCAAAGCATGCACACCACCCGCACGGACCGCCGCAAGCGCCTGCGTCACGTAAAGCCGTGTAGGCGTCAACAGCACCTCGCCAAGCGTACCATCTGCGAAGGGACAGTCGTCACCCCACGCGAGGCCAGATATCTCAACGAGTTTGCGCACAAGCGAATAGCCGTTGGAGTGCACGCCAGCAGAGGCAAGGCCAAGCAAAACATCGCCAACCTGCACATCAGCTGGTATTTCACTACCACGCTCCATCGCGCCAACAGAGAAACCCGCAAGATCGAAATCGCCATCAGGATACATTCCTGGCATTTCAGCAGTTTCCCCACCTATCACCGCACAATTGGAGCGCACGCAGCCCTCTGCGATGCCTTCAATGATGCGGGCGGCTGTGTCTGTTTTCAGATGTCCTGTTGCAAAATAATCAAGGAAAAACAAAGGCTCCGCACCTTGGCAGACCAGATCATTGACGCACATGGCGACAAGATCAATGCCAACACCGTCAACATTTCCTGTATCAATCGCAATGCGCAGTTTGGTGCCAACACCGTCTGTGGCACCCACAAGAATCGGGTCATTATACCCTGCCCCTTTGAGATCAAAGAGCGCACCAAAGCCACCAAGCCCTGACATAACACCACTGCGATTGGTGCGCTTAGCGGCGGGTTTGATCCGCTCGACCAATGCGCTGCCAGCGTCGATATCAACGCCTGCATCTGCATAGGTAATGCCGGTTTTGGGGCTTTGCTCGCTCATGGAAATCTCCGAGATGTTCGCTTTGCGCACCGCCTACATTATCATGCGCTGCGTTGCAATCAGCACGCTTGACGCGCCTGCGCCGTGTGCTAAGCAAAGGTCAAGGTAGGGCCTGTAGCTCAATTGGTTAGAGCAGCGTGCTCATAACGCGTTGGTTGCAGGTTCAAGTCCTGCCGGGCCTACCAAACATCATTTATTATCATTTTATTTTAAGGTGTTAGGTGATTTTTTGACGAACCTTTCAGGATGGTTCGCCAAGTTTTGTTCCGCTTTCGTGCCTGTAAGTCGCAAAAATGCTGAATCAGCCATGTCCCGCCGCCCAAACGTCTCACAGTACTTTTGAGCCATCGCCAGCGTCACGTGGCCGCTAACCGCCATGATTTCGTAGGGTGTGCCACCCGCCTTGGCGATACGACGGCAAATTGCTTTTCGTAAGCTATGTGAGGAACACAGCGGCAAGCCCGCTTTATCGCACCACTTGCGCATGGATGTTCCAAGGCCCTTGCGAGAGCGAGCCTTGTTATGGCCTGTCTCAAGGTAAGTGAACGTGACGGGCCTTGCCGCCAAAGCTTCTGCCAAGGCCGGATGTATCGGCAAGCTGATCAGCACCCCGCTTGGGTTCTTACTGGTTTTCTGACGGCGATATTCGATCCGCCCGTCTTTGACGTTCGCTGGTCCCAGCTTCACCGCGTCAACCTTCGCGGCCCCTGTGTAGAGCATCAGAGTCATGCAAATGTGCGCAGGCGATCCCAGCGGTTGAACTTCGTAGTAGCGTTCGATTTCGCCCTCGTCCCATGAGTGATACCCTTCGGACGTTGTCGCATACTTACTGACACCGAGGACCGGATTGGTGGCAACCCAATCCATCGTGACTGCAAGGTCCATCATTTGAGACAGCCGTTTGAGCATCTTGTTGGCCTGCATCGGCGTTTCGTGCATTTCCGCCTTGATGGCCATGACGTGCCGAATTTTCATATGCGCGATGCGCTTCTTGCCGTGTTTGAGCCTTAAAGGCTCGATGACACCGCGATAATCGGCCTGTGTGCTTTCGCTGATGGTCGGAAAGTGCAGCTTGTAGAAATGGGTGACCAGATCATCCAAAGATCCAGCTTTTGTGCGGGAAGCCCCTGCCCCTTCACTAGACTTCGATTTCTGGCGGTTACCGGCATCCTGATACCTTTGTTCAAACTCATCTGACCCGTAGTCAGACCCCAGTTCGGCAGTGAACCCGCGCGACCTATACCGCCAACGGCGTTTCCCGTGTCGATCCTTGTAGGAGCTTGCGCCCGGGTATTTTTTCGTTTTTTCAATCTGCGTCCCAATCATTTATCGTTGGTGGTGAGTTCTCACTCGCAGAATGTATCACCACCGTCCCATCTGGGCCAATTTCGGTACGCCCGACAGGAATCCCCGCGTCACGGTATGCGGCCAAATAGCGCTTCAGTTCTGTCTGGGTCAAAACAGCTTTTCTGGCGGGCATGGCAGATGTCTCCGTTTGGGCTGGCTTCTTTTTTTCTCTAGCTCAGTTTTCACTTCCGCTCTGACGGTGAAACAAACAACGTTTCTAAGCCGTTTAGATCTTTCAAAGATTGCCCTTCTCATCAGTGAGGCAAGTCTCGACCATGTTTTGGGATAGAAACTCCTGGACGGCTTGTTCGGGGACAAAAAACTGCCTCCCAATACGAACGTGGCGCAGCTTCTTTGGCGAAAGGAGCCGCCGCACACGGCGCACGGAAAGGCCAAGACATTCCGCAACATCCTTGGTTTCCAACATGGCTTCACTCATGACTTCCCTTTCTTTGTGGCGATGTTATACATTTTGAGACTCTTTTGACCTCAAAGGCACTTTATTGTCCAAATTTGGACATTAAAGTCAACATATGGACTTACACACCACCAATGTCTAGCGAAAACACGAGCATTGGCATGCGCCTGAAAGAAATCAGAGCGAAAACCGGACTAAACCAGCAAGATTTTGCTGAAACGATTGGCGCGTCGTATCGATCCTATCGGGGTTACGAGAGCGGTGAACGTGAAGTGCCAACATCGATATTAATCAAACTGCACAATCTCATGAACGAAGAGCCTTTGTGGATTCTTACGGGTAAGCAAACCCCGCTTGGGGACACTGAGTTAGACATCGTTGAAAAAGCACTGCTCGCAGGTCTTGGGACGGTTCCGACTGCCTTAATCGAAAAAAGCCCCGAAAAAGCTGCGGCTTTCTTAAAATTGCTTGTGAAACTGAGCCTCAAGCAGGGCGAAGGTTTAACCCAAGTCGATGCTCAGGAAATTGCACAGCAAAGCCTAAAGGAGTGATCATGCCGACACGTTTTTTCAAGAAACAGTACGCGGATGGGGCTACAGCATTGGAGGTGGCGCAAACCATGCACAAACAGGCCAAGGGTGCGTTTCTTTCGAGCGTTGTATTGATTACATGCGCGACCATTGCCGTCGTTTGGGCTGCAGGCAGTCTAGAGAAACAACTTTTGAGCCTTGGAACTCTCGCATTTGCCGTGATTGCAGCCAATCAGCTGAGAAGGATCAAACTCGATTGCCAAGAGCTGATCTGCCGCCTTCCATCTCAAACAAAGTAGCGAGCACGGCCATAGTTGGTTTGGAAAGCCGACGGAACACTAAAAGAAGTGTGTTTCCTTGGCGGCAATGGTCAAAGAACCAACCGCAGAAAATTCCCGCATACCAATCGTTTGTGTGGGATGCCGTGAATGGCAAAGCTCCCAGACCAGCCGTTCATGGGAGCTGCGGCTAATGGCTCGAAAGAGCCCAAGGTGTACTTTGAATCCTCTCGCTGTGTGCACTCGCAGCGTCAGAAATGCCGCGCAAGCAAGACATTTGGTGCTGCCGCGCAGCGGAAAGAGCAGTCATTTTTGTAGACCGCAGCGTGGAAAAAACCTCGAATTTGCAGGTCGTGAGACAAAGGGTAAATTCGCTGCGGTTTTCAAAGGTCGGTTTTTCGAATCCGCGTTCCGGCCGTTCGTGGTCGACTTAGAGAAGGTTGGAAAAGCGACCATTATGAAGTCCACATCCTATGGATACTAATAAAAAAACAAACCAATGTATCGAGGGTAAGTTCACCCGCCAATTTCGCCCAGCGTATGGGTCAGGACATCCAGGAAGAACGGGCGTGGCCGTCCACGGAAATGAAACCCCACATGGCCTCCATATGGGGTCAGGAATACGCGAA
>Ga0206129_10003962_pt1 | contig 16678 bp, 9 predicted proteins | sample Helgoland_Spring_8_FD_148616 | JGI IMG/M metagenome (GOLD analysis project Ga0206129, IMG submission 148616) | Pelagic subsurface seawater microbial communities from Kabeltonne, Helgoland, North Sea - Helgoland_Spring_Bloom_20160502_2 | ecosystem: Environmental > Aquatic > Marine > Epipelagic ...
CACATATGAAAACGAAAAAGTAACCATTGAAACCAAAGACAATTATGAAACTAGAGAAGCACTTGAAAATAATAATGCTTTAACCCCTGATCCTTATCCTCATTGGACGATTAAAGAAATTAACGAACAATTTGACGCTTCGTTGCGTGCAGTAAGTTTGGGAGGACGATTAATTTCCGATGACGAAGTAAAAATGGGAGGATTATATGAAAAAGAGAAAGAATTAAAAGAAATCGATAATTTAATATTACTAGGGTGTGGCACATCGTATCATGCGGGTATGGTAGGTCTCCATTTTTTTAAAGAACTTGCCGAAATGAATAGTGTACAATTGTTTGATGGTGCTGAATTTTCTGTTCAAGATATTCCAAAAATTGGAAAAACTGCTTTAGTATTATTATCACAATCCGGCGAAACGAAAGATTTACATCGGTGTATCACTATTGCTCAAGAAAATGAACTATATATGATAGGCGTAGTCAATGTGGTGGATTCGCTAATTGCTCGTGAAGTACATTGTGGTTGTTATTTGAACGCTGGTCGCGAAGTAGCAGTTGCCAGCACAAAAGCGTTCACTTCTCAAATCGTTATTTTGTCAATGATGGCAATTTGGTTTGCGCAAGTAAAATCAAAACACTCTTTAAAGCGTACAAAAATGATTAAAGATTTGCGCAATTTACACATGGATATTAAACAAACCATTGAACAATGTGAACCTATTGTCCAATCAATGATTCCTTTGTTTGAAAACCGTTCCTCATGTTTTCTGTTGGGAAAAGGACAGGGAGAAAGTATTGCTCGCGAAGGAGCATTGAAAATAAAAGAAATATCTTATATTCATGCCGAAGGATATAGCACAAGTAGTTTAAAACATGGACCATTTGCTCTTTTAGATGAAGATTTCCCGGTTATATTGGTTGCTCCAGAAGATGAATTTTATAGTAAATCGATGAACGCTTATGAAGAAATTAAATCCCGTCATGCGAAAATCATTTTAATAACGGACAAGCAGGATGAGGAGAAAGAAAACGCGATTATTATTCCTTATAATAAGACATATCGATACATGTTGTCGATTATCCCTATTCAGTTGATGTCGTATGAACTTTCATTATCAAAAGGATTAAATCCTGATATGCCTCGTAATTTGGCAAAAGTGGTTACTGTGGAATAAATAAAATAAATTGATTTAATAAATAATGGATCCTTATTTATTAAAACCTGTCAATGATTTTTTAACACAATGTGTTTTATGTAAAAAAAGAGAAAAAACTGTGAAAAATTGTTGTATTTGCAAAGTGTCTTATTGCAAAAAATGTGAGTCTCATTTTCAAAAAATATACGGTTTTTATGAAAATAACTATTGTAAACCATGTTATCAACATATATTTTGAATATTTTCAATATTTTCAATATTTTGGTATAATTTAGGTATAATTTAGGTATTTTTATATGAATATTATATATTATAAGTAATATTATGTATAATTTTGGTAATAATAGTTTATTAAAAGGAAGAGTTGTGCCCCTTGGCATGAGGGAAGACTTCCTAAAAGCAGCAGTAGAAGCCGCAAAGAGAAAAGAATTAACAGAAGAAGCAGCCGCAGAAGAAGAAAAAGTAGCCGCAGAAGAATTAGCAGAAGAAGTAGCAGACGGAACCCAATCTGACGACCCTACTATAATTAAAAATAGAATACTTCTACGCTTACTTATTGGTAAAACAAGAGGAAAACGAATAATGTGGAAAGAAAGAAATAGTGATACGATAAAGAACTACAGAAACGATTTTAAGCAAATTAATCAACGTCATTTAATAAATGACATAAAAACAAACGTCACTTTAAGTGAAACGTATAATCGTAATATACAAGCTATAAACGAAAAAAAAAGTGCGAAAGACAAAATTACAATTCTTTATGGCATTTTTATTAAGGATATAACAGATTTATTATCAAAACCAATTATTAAAGACTTTTATCCTCATCATTGTAAGATTGCTGAAAACTCAGCTATTAGTAAATTGTACAACTTTCTACAGAAAGATAATAATGATGTTGTCATAATCGATAATGATGATGTTGTTAATAAACTTAATAATATTGATTTCGATAAAAAAAAATCCAAACTCTATCAAGATGTTGATGAGATATTAAAGTTTAATGTCACTTTAAATGAAAACGAAAAAACACTTGGTTCATATATATTCGAAGATAATTTGAATACCTTGGAAGATGAAATAACAACTTGTAATAATAAAAACCCTTTAAAAGTAATTATTATGTATGCTTGTACTATTATACGTTCCAACTACGGAACTTCGATTTCGGACTCACATTCTATAATGTCAGAGTTAAGTAATTTTGACGAATTTGTGAATGAAGAATTTCGTGATGAATTATTCGAGGAAGCAGATAATAAGACAGTATTGGATACGCGCCAATTTTTAGCAGTCGAACGATTTTCACATCCAACGGTAAAGGCATTAGATAGAGGCACCTTTTTATTTCATGGTGTAGGGACAGGAAAAACAATATCCTCTCTTGCTTTGGCACTTACTTATTTAGATGATACAACTGGAACAGAAACGAACCCATTAAAAATTTTAATTATTGGTCCAAGTGGATTATTTCTATCCGCATTTAAAGGGGACGCTGAAACTTTGAAAATTTATACATATAATTCGCAAAATAATATTATAAATCCCCTCCATGATATTAAAAAGGATATATTAATTGAAAGTTTTCAAGGACAAGTAAAAAAAAGTTCTGACGGTGACGATATTGGATATATTAATTTTATTGGATTAGATTATAAAAATTTAATAAAAAACAACGGATTTGATGGAATTGAAGATATAGTAGGAGTAGATGTTGTTATTATTGACGAAGCACATAAATTAATAACAGAATCATTTGGACCATTGGATTATTATAATGAAGAATATGTAAAAAAATCAGAGGAAACAAATTTTATAACAGAAGCAAAAAATTTAGATGAAAAAAAAAAGTATTCTTTTAAAAAACATGAAAACTATTATAAAAATATATTTGCAAACAGAAAATCTCCCAGGCATTTGAGTTATGAAAAAAATACTAATATATTAAGAAACCATGTGACTAAGAATAATGGCGGTTCATATAGAGTAATAACAAATTTACAAGATTCTAAACACTTAAAAGATCCTAACCTCTTACAACAAATAGATAATGATATAAAAAATTCTCCTTTTGTGTTACCTGTTACAAATCATTCAGATAAAATTAATATATTACGTGATCATCGTTTTTTTGAATTTTGCTGTATGGACTATGAAATAGTAGATACTGACAATAACATATCGACAAAACCGCCAAAAAAAATAATATTTCTAACTGGAACACCAATACAAGATAAAACATCAAATTTAATAGATATTATTTATTTTTTGAATAATCCATTATTAAACAAAAGTAATTTTGTAAGATATGATGATATGGTAAATTACTTTAATAATGGAGATCATTGTTTTATACCGTGGGACAATGGTGTTTATACCGCAGATAGGATTGATGGTAATTTAAATAGAGAATTAAAAGACTCATTTTTAGGTATTCCTTATAATGGAGATCTACGCCTCACTATGCAGAATTTTTTATATAGTATGAATGTAACTCGTTGGGTTCGAACAATAGGTCCTTATTTTCGTGTTCCTACATTGAATAGGTCTACAATTAAGGATGAGGGTATGGCAAAAATTGGGGCATCCACTGTAAAAACAATATATGACGAATTTCTAGATAAAGTAGTTACAAGACGAAATATAATGCATATAGCGCCTTCTATCGCTGTGTCTGTACTATTTGGGTTAAAGTATTATAGTTCAAAAAAGGGAGGATCTGGAGGATCTGAAACTATAAGTAAAACTAATACTAATACTAATGCGGATAAAAATGAAATAAAATATTTGACACTCAAAAATAAGCCATACACTGCGAAAGATTTATTTGAAATGGTAAATACATCTAAAACAGACGAACAAAAGAATGAATTATATCAAGATTTTGGCAATGAAGTTTTTTCTAAATTATCTATATCTGAAAAAATACAGGTAATTGAAGATTTTACAGATATTTTTATGGAAAATGTGATAAACGATATTTCATTTGATAAAAATAACAACGAAAATAACAACGAAAATAACAACGAAAATATAAAAAATTATTATAAAGGATGTTTAAATATGTTTTCGGTGTCGTTATATTTTATTTCTAACCCTCAAGAATTTACACTTGAAATTATTGAAAAATACAATAATGGGTATATTAACAAAATTCTCTCGCTTACAAATATACCAAAAAATGATTGGAACGATCATATTGACTATATAAATGGTAAATTAACTGCTCTTATTTTTTATTCCCTCTATGCCAATAATGAAGAGACAAAACTATATAATAACCGTGTTCGCATAACAGAAAAAGCAAAAGCAGCAGAAACAGCAGAAAAAATAGAAGCAGAAACAGCAAGAAATAAGGATTTATCAGAAAAAGCAAAAGCAGCAAGACTTGCTAAATATTCAAATGGTGGTGATCCTAGTGATAAGAAGAAACCAAATGTGTTTAGTGAAAATATTGACGTCATGAAGTACATTATGACTGTTGTTGTAGCAGCTGTTGTAGTTGCAGGTTACACATCAACACCAGAAATAGAAGAAATATTACATTCAGTTGTGAAGATCACGTTAAATACATTTCAATTGTGCGGAGAAAATTTGACCATACCAATGACATTTCTAACAAATACTGCGACCTATTTTGTTGAACATTATGCCACTCTCATAATACCCGAAGACCAAAGCATATTAGACATAAATTTAAAAACTATTCGGACACTGGGAGCAAATCTACCGAAAAAAATATTTGACGCAATGGGTAACCCAGGTCAGTGGATAACTGGTTTGATGTGCGCAATTGCAAACTTAATTATGATTCTTTACGATATTTATAATAGTGGGAATTCACATTTTAATCCATTGGTGAAGGCACCGATGGCACTAATGGAATATGTGACAGGGGAATTTATAGGTAATACTAATAATATAACTTCAATGGGTGAATCTTTAATAGCTCCTTTCAATATTAATATGTTAGATACATTATATGCAAGCATACTTAAAGCATTGAACATCGATACAGGTTGGAGTACAACTATTAAATATTCTAAATATGTATATAGTTTTACTACTGAAGCTTTAAATCTTACAGTATTTTCGAATAATATAATTAATCCATACAATGTAAAGATTGCTTTAATGCCATATGTTTCTATATATAATTACGATTATCAAAAATATGCCATTGATGATGATAAGTATATAGAATTCGATGCTGCTTCTGCGACAGCAAATACGGACGGAAATAAAAACAAGTTTCCAAGAAAATATATAGAAGAAATATTATGTGTACCTACAAAGGATCAAGGTGACAAAGTATTTAATAACCAAAATGTATCTGATTATGATAATGATAATATTTATTGTAATGCAGAATCATATGAAGATATTGAAACTAGAATAACAACCTTATCAGAAACAAATTTTGACAAAAACAAAAATGAATTAAATTCACGATTAAAAATCGAAAAAAAAGCATTATTTCAAGAAAAAAATGAAAGTAAACTTATAAATAAAGCTACTATCGAATCAATAAACTATGATGTTTACAACATTCCAAATAATTTTCAGTACAAATTATTAGATACGAATGATGACAATGTGCCAAAGGAGTTGGGAAAATTATTCGAAAGTGTAAAAAATAATATAGATGACTTGACTAATGAGAACAATAACGAAGATACAAAAAATAACAGATTTGAACATGTATATACATTGATGAAAATAAATCGTTGCGGTGCTGTATTTGTAAATAACCATTTGACAATTCAACCACATTATATAAGTAAGGAGATCAAGTCAGTCACAGCAGCAGGAGGAAAAAAAGAAGACCCAACAAACGAATTTAGATATTATTTACCTGTATTTTATCCAACTACAATAGAAATAATGTTTGCATTTTGTAATTTTTTGGAGAGTAAAACCGAAAATTACATATTGATGTCTTATACATTAGGTCCCAAAGAAATGAATTTACAACAGAATTTTGGCGCTTCTTTAACTTTTCCAATTTCAAACACAAAAACAGACAATCCCATTTGTATAATCATATCGCCAGAACATAAAGAAGGATTTAGTTTTACATATAGTCCGTGCTTATATTTACCAGGATTACCTAATTCTACAGGAGATCAAGAACAAATATATGGAAGAATATTGAGAAAATATAAAAAAACAAATAATACATGTCAAACTAAAAAAAATTCTGTATGTAAATATGATAAACAGATTTATCAATATTTTGCGGGTAATAAATCTGACATAGGCAATTTAGATCAATTTTCAACTATATATGGAACACATTCTAAACGTCATATTTATACTACACAAACCAACCTTGGCAAACGTTTGGAAAAAAAATTTAATGATAATAATGAAAATCCAAGTTTTGAATTAGACTCGTACAGTGATACGAAAGATGACAAAAATATTAGTTCTTTCACACAAAAATTTACCGAACATATAATACGCCCAACAAACGTGAGTATAGAAACAATTAAAAATAGCGGTATTTCTACGTTATTACCTACTAATTTGGTGAATACTTATAATAACTTGAAACCACACTTTGTGACTGTAGACGACAAAACCACCAACCACCCTTTTATATTTATAACCGATGAACCTAAATTACTAAAAATACATGGAGTTCGACAGATACAAGATAGGTTGTTTAATTTATTATCAGAAGTTGAGAATGATAGTTTTAATACAGAATTTAAAAAAATTACTCCTTTTGATTGTAACATAAATACTGTATATGGATTGGATAAATCTGGAATATTTTTCGGACATGTATATCCAGAAAACATATCGGGTATCAAGTATCGACCATGTAAGATAATGAATATAGACAACAACAAATTTTATATTGCTTGCCATGATCCCGTATCGAAGAATGGAGGGAATTTACGAAAATCAAGAAAACGAAGAAACGCAAAACATAAGAAAACGCAAAAGGCAAGAAAGAAACAAACAATTCAATTACGAAATAAATACAAACAACTGAAAAAAGGTCATAGAACGTTAAAGAGAAAACAATAATAATATAAAAGAAAACAATATGAAAAAATATGGTTAATAATAACAATATTTTTGTAAAAAACTAAATATTTTCAGACTATATATGGTAGGTATTTTCAAATCAGTACAAAACCAAATCAGGAATGCCGTCAAAATTGGCAAAATGAACCCCAATTTTGAAAAGCATATATTACAACCAAAAAACAAAATATTGTTTTCAGTTCCTGTAATTATGAATAATAAAGTAGAAATGTTTGAAGGATATCGCATTCAGCACAACAATTGGTTGGGTCCATATAAAGGTGGTCTTCGCTTTCATCCGGATGTAAATATGGACGAAGTAAGTGCTTTAGCTACATGGATGACCATGAAGTGTGCTCTACAAGACATTCCCTATGGTGGCGGAAAGGGTGGTCTAACCATTAAACCCCAAGATTATACTGAAAAAGAATTGGAATTGATTTCTCGTGCATTTTCCAAACAATTATGTGAATTTATTGGCGAAGATAAAGACATTCCTGCACCGGATGTAGGAACAACTTCCCAAATCATGGATTGGATGACTGATGAATATAACAATAACAATAAATTGAAACGTGAACAAGGAGTGTTTACTGGAAAATCGATTGATTGTGGAGGTTCAGAAGGACGCGAAGAAGCAACTGGACGCGGTGTTGCTATGACAGTGAAAGAATGGGCCAAACAAGAGAATATCGATTTAAAAGGAAAAACATTCACAGTCCAGGGGTTTGGTAATGTAGGAAGGTTTGCGGCATTAACATTGGAATCATTTGGTATGAAAATGATTGCTGTTGGTGACAGCGGTGGATATGTACATCACGAAGAAGGGATTGACATCAATGATATATTAAATCATATTTCTACAGAAGGATCGATCAAAGGATTTTGGGGACCAACATGTGGTTATGCTAAATGCGAAAGCATAAATACAGACGAATTTTATGCTTTGAAAGCAGACGTTATTATACCTGCTGCGTTAGAATCACAAATTACTTCCGAACGCGCTGAAAAGATCGATTGCCAATTGATTGTGGAAGGTGCTAATGGTCCAACAACCCATGAAGCCGATGTTATACTAAAAGAAAAGGGAATTCGCGTGATCCCAGATATTTTAGCCAATTCTGGAGGAGTGTTGGTGAGTTATTACGAATGGTTACAAAACAAGCAATCTATGAAGTGGGAGAAACAAGATGTGTTGGATAAATTGGATTCTAAAATGGGAGATTGTTACAATAAAATCGATGAATTGTCCAAGAAATACAATTGTACAATGCGCGAAGCAAGTTTTGTGTATGCGTTACAAGCATTAGAAAAAATCTATAACAAAACCAAATAATTGTATAAAATTTCTGTATATTAAATAATAAATATATTTAATATAGACATGATTAGTGTTATCGGATTAGGATTTGTGGGTGGTTCCATGAAAAAGAGTTTCGAACTTAAAGGTGAACAAGTAAAAGGGTACGATAAGTTTAAAGACAATACTGATAGTTTTGAAGATTGTTTAAAATCAGATATTGCGTTTTTAGCATTACCTACTATTTTTGATGAAAATAAAATGACTTACGATAAGTCGGCAATTCACGAAGTATGTGGTGATCTTGAAAAACATAAATATAAAGGGTTAGTCGTTATTAAAAGCACTGTAGAACCAACTACAACTGAAGGACTTGCTTCAAAATATTCGTCTTTAAAGTTTATCCATAATCCCGAATTTTTAACCGCCGCAACCGCATTTGAAGATTTCCATAACCAAAAGCATATTGTTTTAGGTAAAAGTAAAAATGTCAAACACAAACAAGTAAATGTATTAGAAGAATTTTACAGAAAAAATTACCCAGATGCGGAAGTTTCTCGTTGTAGTTGTACTGAATCAGAATCAATGAAGTCTTTTGTTAATTGTTTTTATTCTGTAAAAATCCAGTTTTTTAATGAATTATATTTATTGTGCGAGAAAATGGGTTGTGATTATAATAATGTCAAAGATTTGATGTTAAAGAATGGATGGATTAATCCTATGCACACAGATGTTCCTGGTGTAGATGGTATGTTAAGTTATGGTGGTTATTGCTTTCCTAAAGACACAAATGCTTTATTAAATCACATGAAACGTGAAAATGTTACATGTAAAGTATTAGAAGGAACCGTATTGGAACGTAATGAAATGCGTGAAGACAATGTGAATGTAAAATTAAAGAATGAAACTGATTTCGTAGCCGGATTTGATTCTGAAGTACATGTAGAAAGTAATTCTGAAAGTAATATGAAAAACTATATAACACCTACTTTAATTGGGAGTGGAATCATCGGAACACTCTTGTTGCTTTACAAGCGTAAATAGATTATTAATATGTTGAATAATGTCATTAATATTATTCCACTTTAATCCATAATCTGATTGATTATGAATTACAGGTATTTTCATTGATTGACATTCTTGTACACTGTTCGCGTTTCCATCATATTTAGTTAAACGCAACATAACAAAACATTGTTTATATATTTTTGGCATTTCATCATAAGACACATTTAATGTATTGCTTAAAATAAATTCATATTGCGGTAATTGTTTCGTGACTTGTTCATATATATGTTTTCCATATATATGCTCACGCCCTTGTGTTTGTCCATTAAATATCATTATTTTGTTCCCATGTTCATTATTTTGTATAGGTGAAAACAAAGATTGATCAACTAAATTAAATTCAATAAAAATCGAAGGAATATTAAAAAGTTTTAACCGTTTATATATACAATTGCTTATTGCTAGGTGTATGACATTATGGAGTCGTAATACTTCTTCTACCGTAAACTTACAATGATTTTGAAGAGGATTTATATCTTCGCCTCCCCAAATTATATATTTTAAACCATTATGATTTTTTAACACTTTCAAATCTCCATCACTATATAGACCAAAAAATATACAAGGTTCGTTATTATCTTTACAATGAGTAAATTGAAATGTATTCATAAATCGTTCTTTAAACATCTGTAATCCGGAAGAAACGTGACACTGTTTAATATTAGTAAATAAATGATTAGTTGGTATTTGTATTAGTTCAGGTGATGTTTTTATTATTTTACAAATACGTCTACCTTCATATTGTCCATATTTCCAATAATGTTCTAATGCTGATATTGGACTATTGATTTGATTTGATGCCAAATCATTATAATGAATATAAAAACTCCAATCAAAGTCAGGAAATGTTTCATAGAAATGTTTCATGCTAGTATGAGATTGTGTTTTATAATTTGTAACGCCAAACATAACTACTTATAGTGTAGATATGTTTATTTTTAAATATATTACTCTTCAAAGTATTTTATCAATAAACCAATAATTGTATCTTGCTCTTCAGTTGTAATTTCACCGTAACATGGTAAATTAAAGATAGTATCACATATGTTTTCAGTAACATCCAAATTCATACATCTAGATATACCTTGAAAACACTTTTGATAATGGAGAGGAGATGGATAGAAAATTGCTAGATTTACACCATTTTCCTTCATATAGGAAACCACATTATCACGTAACTCTTTATCTTTGACTAGAAGTGAATATTGCGCCCAGGCACTATAATTATGCTCTCTAACAACCGGCAAAGACAATTGTGAAACACCTTTTAATTGTTCAGAATAATAATTAGCGCACTTATTTCTATTTACCAGCGTTTCAGAGTTAAAATATTCTAGTTTTTTTAATAAAATACCAGCATGAAGAGTATCTAGACGTCCATTAATTCCAATATATTCATGATGAAAACGCTTAATGCCGCCATGACTTTTAATAGCGCGTATTTTCATAGCAATATCGTCATCATTAGTAAAACATGCTCCTCCGTCTCCATAACATCCTAAAGGTTTACTGGGGAAAAAACTAGTAGTTCCTACCGTAGTTAAACCACAACTCTTCTTTCCTTTGTAAGTAGCACCAAAACTTTGTGCGCCATCTTCAATTACAAACAAATTATTTTTCTCAGCTATTTCGTTTATTTCATCTACATTAGAAATTTGACCATATAGACTGACACTAATAATGCCCTTAGTCTTATCTGTAATTGCTTCTTGAATCTTTGTATGGTCCAAATTAAAACTATCTGCTTCAACATCAACAAATACTGGAATCGCACCAATGAGTGATATTGTTTCGGCTGTGCTAATCCATGTATGTGCTACTGTTATGATTTCATCACCGGGTTTAACACCTAGTGCTAACATAGATATTGTAAGAGCATCTGTTCCATTGGATACACTTATAGAATGTTTTACATTAACATATTCACTCAATTTATCCTCAAGTTCTTTTATTTCGGGTCCATTGATAAAAATTCCATGATTCAATACATTATGAATTCCTTCATCGATGTCTTTTTTATGCGATTTGTATTCGCGTTTAGGGTCGTACATTTGAATCATACTGCTCATTATAATATATATAAGACATATTATTTATATTATTTATAATAATTGTTTTACTAAATCTATTTCTTCTTTTAGTTCTTCAATTGAAATATTAATCATTGTTCGAGTTTTATTATCTATTTGTAGATCATCTACAACAGAATAGTTGAAATTTTTATATGTTTTGACCGGTATAGAAATAAACATATCTTCCGGAAATTTGTATGAATTCATATTGTATACACCAAATGATATTATTTCATCGTCAGATCCATGAAACCATTTTGTAATATGTTTAATTATACCATTAGCAGCAGACATAGCACTAGACAATTTTCGTTTTTCAATTACACTTGCACCTCTATTTTGTATCATATAAATATCGTCATCGTCTAATTTTATTTCACTATTATAATTCGAAACATCGGGAACCATTGTAGATGAATGGTTTCCCCAAATAATTATATTTTTAATATTTTCATAACGTTGATTATATTTTATTTGTAATAAATATGCTAATCGTTCTTGATCTAAATAAGAATATGATGTAAAATTTTCACTTGGAATATTTGGCGAAAACTTATTTACAATCCAACAATTCGTATTTACTGGATTTGCTACAACTAATACCTTGACATTTGGATTGGCATAATTATTTAAAGCAGTCCCTTGTATTTTAAATATTTCTAAATTTTTTTCAAGTAGATCTTTTCTCTCCATTCCCGGAAGACGGGGAAATCCACCTAATAATATAGCCAGATCTATATCAGAAAAAGCAGTTTTTAAATCACTAGTAATGATTAATGAATTCAAATATTCAAAGTTTGAATCTTCTAATTCCATTTTTACTCCTTCTAGTTTTTCCAGACATGATTCAATATCTAACAAAATTAAATCTATTTTTGTATTAAATATATTACCTGATAGTAACAGCGGGATAAGTGAATACGCAATTTGACCTGCACCTCCAGTTATAAGTATTTTCATTATTATATAGTATACAACTATTATTATTTTGTAAAATTAAATACACTTAAAAGTTTAGGAGAAAATATAATCGTACAATGATATATATAATGTCTTTCTTAGCTCTTATTGGAGGCGGTTACTGGGGTAAAAACCTCATTCGTGAATTTAATAACACTGGTTCCTTACACACAATTTGTGATATAAATGTCGAAGCATTAGAAAAATACAATGAAGAATATCCTCATGTTAAAACAACTACTAGTTGGGATGATGTATTAAATAATGATGAAATAACTGCTGTTTGTATTGCTTTACCTGCTGAAATGCATCATGCTTTCGCAAAAAAATCGTTACTTGCCGGAAAAGATGTTTATGTTGAAAAACCAATTACTTTAGACAGCAATGAAGCCGAAGAATTAGTAAAAATAGCTGCTGAACATAATAAAATTTTAATGGTGGGACATTTGTTACATTACCATCCGGCAATTACTAAAATTAAATCTATGATTTCCGAAGGAAAAATTGGAAAAGTGAAAAGTATTGTTGCTAATAGATTAAGTTTAGGCATTTTTAGAAAGCATGAAAATGTTTTATGGTCATTTGCTCCGCATGACATATCAGTTATTTTAAGTTTAGTTGGTTCTATGCCCGAATCGGTTATATGTCACGGTAAAGATCATATTAATGAAGGTATTCATGATATTACGAATTCAATATTAAAGTTTAAAGACGCATACGTAAATATCAATGTAAATTGGTTAAATCCGTACAAGGAACAGAGAATGTCGATTATTGGTGAAAAGGGTATGATCATTTTTGATGATGTTTCAAAAGAAAATAAAGTAACTTATATTCCCCAATATATTGAGTATAGTTCTGATATTAACGCATTACCGACTCCTGTCAAAAATAATACTGAAAATATTGAAATTGATTTAAGTAAATCCCCTTTATTGTGTGAATGTGAGCATTTTGTAGAATGTTGTAAAACTCGCTCTACACCTATTACACATGGGGAAGAAGGTGTTAATGTATTGAAAGTGTTAAATGGATTAGATGAAAGTTTAACCAATAATAAAGAAGTGAAAATGGTATCCAAGAAACCAGATTTCTTTGTTCATGAAACCGCATATGTTGATAATGGTGCTATTATTGGCGAAGGAACTAAAATTTGGCATTATAGTCATATTTGTAAAGGAGCAAAAATTGGAAAAAATTGTAACATTGGTCAAAATGTATTTATTGCTGATGGCGCAATTATAGGAAATAACTGTAAAATTCAAAACAATGTAAGTATTTATGCTGGTGTTGAAGCAGAAGATTTTGTATTTTTTGGACCAAGTTGTGTATTAACAAATGATATTAATCCGCGCGGTATGCATAGTAAAGGCGGAGAATATATTAAAACAAAATTAGAAACTGGTGTAACATTAGGTGCTAATTGTACTATTGTTTGTGGAAATACATTAGGAAAACATAGTTTAATTGGAAGTGGCGCTGTTATATGTAAAAATGTTGAACCATATAGTATAATGGTAGGTAATCCTGGTAGAAAAATTGGTACAATCGATGAAGAAGGCAACCGTGTTATAGATTAAAAATAAAATTGTAATAATAATTTTATTTTTTAACTCTTATAGTGTATAATGATTATATTATATTATTATTATCTAAAATTATAACATCATCACATTGAACACCTGAATACAATATATAAATATCAACAATGCCACTATTATCTAATTTAATTTCAAATTTATTATGATTAGCAATTACTTGAGTATCGTTTAATAATAAATTATTAGTTCTTACTTGGTGTTAAATCATTTTTTATATCTTTATGAATATTAAACAATATTGAATTATCTACTTCTTTGATCAAAAAATCGGAAAATGATATTACATTATTTTTATACGGAATTTTTAAACCAACGAATATAGAAATTTTATCATAATTACACGTTTCAAAATAATAATAATATTTATTATCGTCAATAATATACTTATTATCATATCTATGACCACTTTCGTTGATTATTTTTTCATTTTCGTCACATATATGAATTGCTATAGGTAAATACTTAGGTGTAGTTTCAATTGTAACACATAGACAATAAGAACTATTTTTGTTTACATTAATTATTGTAGATAATCCTGGTGTTGAAGATTTCTCATTAATTTTTAATTTAGTTTTATTATCATTATGTTCCAATATTTCCATAAATGATTCTTCTCTAATTGGAATTTCATTTATATTAAAATTTTGGATATTTGTAGATTTAATATACATATCTTTAATATTTCTCCAAATATTAATTGAATTAACATTATTTACTGAAAATACATTACAATTATCTCTTAATACTTCAAATATATTTGAAGTTATTTTTTTTATATTATATGAATCTACACCTTCAAACACTATTTTCGAACCCCAATTCATATTTCCAGTATTTATAATGGTACCTGATTTTTCTGTTCTTTGCATGATAACAAAAGACATATTTCTGCTTAAATCATTCTTATTCGCATCATAACCAATTAATTCATATTTATATAAATTGAATTTATTCAATAAATAAATAGTATTGTTTATTTCAATTAAATCGCTTCCATCGGCTTCGATAAAAGGCGCGCGCAAAAAATTTGATTCTAAATTTACATCTTTCAATAATATTGATTTATTGTTAACAATTGTGTATCCTCCACGATTTGTTTTAATTGTAGAACCTTTAATTCCTCCTTTTCTAAATGATAATCCTATAGATTCTATCCAACTATATTTCATTGGAGCAAAATCTAATTGTGTTGTATCCATTTCAGGATATGTTTCAATAATTGGATCATTCCAAACTCCTTTGTAAATAATAATTTGATTTTTATCATAATCATATCGTATTTGCCACCATAATGAATTACCGGAAAGAATTATCAAATTGTTTCCAGAATCAGTAAATTTATCTATATTATTTTTCATTTTCATGGACCAATATTCACTATGACCACAAATAACAACATTTCTTGTATTTTTGATATTTTCAAAATTTTCTAAATCAACATCGGATATATACTTAATATCAAATTCGCTATTTAAACACCATTTTAAGAATGGTTTACAATAAACGGAAACGTCATCCCCTTTTCTTGCTGATGTTTTAGGTCTATTAAAATTTAATATTCTTGCTCTATCATTAAGATTTCCTAATTGTCTATCCCAATACTTTTTTTTATTATTATATGGTGCGGATTTATATCCATCTTTACCACCAAAATAATTATACACTTCTACTGTATTTGTTTCGTATACTACAACAAAATCTGTTTTTCTTGTCTTTTCCTTTACTAAAAAAGAGACTTTATTATCTATCAAATAAATACCACTTTTATAATTTTCTAATGTATATGTACAGGTTAATTTATAACCTGCTCCATTTTCGACCGGATTTTTATTTGAGATCTTATTAGAAAAAACATCACAAGACATCGTATCAATTTCTTTACCATTAAGATCAGAAATTTTAATTGTGGTTTTTCTTTCTTCTAAATAATTTAAAAACATTTCAATTGTTTCTCCATTTTCAAAAGAGGTTTTATTAACATATCCATCAATTATGGTGTTTGTAGACATTATATAATATATTTATATTTAGTATTATAACAAAATTGTACTAGTGACAATATTAATATTTAGAATGGTGGTAAATTATGTATATCTAAATTATTTCTATTATTAAAAAATAAAAAATAGTATATTGACTATATATATATGAAACTTATAAACGCAAATTTTAGTCGTAATCAAAAGGTTGTTCTAACTAATACATCTGAGTATTTAAGAGTTACCTTAAAACAAACAACAAGTACACCTGGTATTAGGTATAAAACTTTACAAAGTATTAGTAAAAATAAATCTTATATGTTAACAGTAAAATTTAGAGCAGATAATAATACTATATTTCCGTATTTAGTTGGTTCAAATACTTATGTTTCATTGTATAAAAAACAATATTTTACGTCCGAAGAAATTATCGATAATGGCGACAATACTAAAACATTAAATATTGTGTTTACAGCACCCAATGACGATTCTTTAGTAAAATT
>Ga0206129_10003964_pt1 | contig 16671 bp, 13 predicted proteins | sample Helgoland_Spring_8_FD_148616 | JGI IMG/M metagenome (GOLD analysis project Ga0206129, IMG submission 148616) | Pelagic subsurface seawater microbial communities from Kabeltonne, Helgoland, North Sea - Helgoland_Spring_Bloom_20160502_2 | ecosystem: Environmental > Aquatic > Marine > Epipelagic ...
ACGGTCATTCCATTCGGTTTTTAATGCAGTCAGGGTCTGGAGAGGTGGTCATTTCTCCGAATGTGAGCCAGTTTTTGCCCTTGACTTTCCGATTGCCATAATTCCCTCTTCTTTCGTTCAAAGGGCGCAACCTTCGCCGAAGCATTCCGTATGGGAAAGAGATGCACTTTTCTTTCATGCGAAGGACACTTCATACTTCATTGTTTCGGCGATTGACTCGATCGATTTCCCTTGCGCTTGTGGGCTGCATGGTTTTTGCTATTCAATCAATCCAAGCGCAAACGAACCATGATGCCTCTTGGGCGACGCGCAGCGGATGGGAGGCCAATCCCACTCGCGGTCATCACCGAACCGGTGCTCCGACGATCTACTTGGACGCAGCATATCGGGGCTCAAGGGCCATTGGCTTCCAGCAACTCCAGTGGAAGGCTGATGCCAGCAAAGCGAACGCTGTTGGATCGGACTTGCAGTGGCATAATTTTGCTGCAGAGATTGCTTTAATCCGCACGTTGAACCCTTGGATGAAGGCATGGGCAAAGGCCGAGTTTGAGCACGTTTCAAATTTTGAAAGGCATTGGAGAAAGCAAGGCCAGTGGGCGATCTTGGATTATGTTGCCCCTGCAGGTCAGGTTGGGATTTCGTGGGAGTTGGATGAGAAGTCGGGTGAAATTCGCATCCAAAAGCGCACCCTCCGGTACTCAGATTTTTTGGGGTATAGCCGGAACGAGTTTGGTGTGGAGGCATCCTTTCGTCGAAACATTTTCAAACGGGTCCGTGGTGCGTTCAAATTGCCACTCGTAAATCCAAAAAGAATCGCACCGGCTGGCACGCTGTCTGGATCGCTCAAATACGACCAACTCGGTTTTACAACGTGGTTTCAGAATGCTGGAACGGGCGTTTTGGAGGTGAAGTCGCTGGAGCCTATGTCACTCGCGCAACCCTCACCAATTGATTTGAACTCTCCTCGGCTTTGGCTGATGTTGAATGGAATAATGGGATACACAGCTCCAGTCGTTGAGGGATGGCATTGGGGAATCAATCTTGTTGGTGAATTTCTGCAGGATGAAGGAGAGCGTCGATACGATCGTTTCACACGAGGAGGTCAGGCTTGGGTCAATATGGAACATTTTAAGTGGCATTGGCGTGCAGCGGGCAAATTGGATCGGCAGTCGTTTCGCAGCCTGATGGCGGATGATTTTCAATGGGAGAACAAGGGCGAATGGTGGCGATGGAATCTTCGTTCGCGGCTGGGCTATGCGATCAGTCCCGAGATGCAGGCCGTATTCACATTCGAGTTCAGTGGAATCGAAGCCGGTGCATCAGGCTCAGAATCAGACCTTTTGGGAGATTGGAGAGGAGGCTACATCGCTTTGGGAATCCAATGGCGCCAATCATCGCGTTCCAAATGGATGCCTCGTGCTGAAGATTTCAACGGGTTATTCATGAAATGAAAAAAGTGTTCGCTCAGGTTGTAGCTTGAGCCTCATGTCGATTTTAATCAGTTTTGTTGGGATGTTCGTGTTGATTGGTTTGGCGGTACTCGCCTCTAAAAATCGTCAATCCATCCGTCTGCGAACGGTGCTTGGAGCTTTCGCTATTCAGCTATTCTTTGGAGCCTTTGTTCTCTATTTTCCAGCGGGTAAATCTGTTTTATTGGCCATCTCCACGGGCGTTCAGCGCGTGATTGATTATGGAAATGATGGCATCACGTTCATTTTTGGAGGATTAAATTCCGACCGCATGTTCGAACTCTTTGATGGCTCGGGTTTTGTTTTTGCGGTGCGCGTGCTCCCGGTTATTGTGTTTTTCTCATCCCTCATAGCGGTGCTCTATCATCTGGGCATTATGCAATGGATCATCAATCTGATGGGAGGGGGGTTGAGAAGAGTTCTCCAAACGTCTCGAGCTGAGAGTCTTTCGGCCACAGCCAACATTTTTGTGGGCCAAACAGAGGCTCCGCTTGTCGTGCGCCCTTACATCCAGCGGATGACGCAATCTGAGTTGTTTGCCGTGATGGTCGGCGGATTGGCTTCTGTCGCGGGTTCTGTATTGGCGGGATATGCTTCCCTTGGGGTGCCGCTCGAATACTTGATTGCTGCCTCGTTCATGGCGGCACCGGGCGGATTGATGTTCGCCAAGCTGATCATGCCGGAGACGGAACAACCGAATGAGGATTTATCGGCTGCTGAGCGCGATGAGCACAATGACGATAAACCAGTCAACGTGATTGATGCGGCGGCAAGTGGTGCCGCTTCTGGTTTGAAATTGGCCATGAATGTGGGGGCGATGTTACTCGCTTTTGTAGGATTAATTGCACTTGTCAATGGTTTGTTCGGTGGAGTTGGAGGGTGGTTTGGTTTTCCTGAACTGACGCTAGAAATGATTTTGGGGTACCTCTTCGCCCCCTTGGCTTTTATCATAGGTGTTCCATGGAGCGATGCATTGATAGCGGGCTCGTTTATTGGCCAAAAATTGGTCGTGAATGAGTTCGTTGCGTATCTGAATTTTGCTCCATACTTGAGCGAAGCAGCGCCGGTGATCATCTCTGAAAAGACCAAAGCGATTATTTCGTTTGCACTGTGTGGATTTGCCAACTTGTCTTCCATTGCCATTTTGCTGGGTGGACTGGGGTCTTTGGCTCCCAGCAGACGCCCCGACATCGCGCGTTTTGGATTGAAAGCAGTGCTGGCAGCGACGCTTTCCAATCTGATGTCAGCGACCATAGCAGGCTTATTTCTGTCGCTTTGATTTCAATCTTTGCTCTCAACGAATTCTGCACCCCGTATGCTCATTCCCGAAATCATACAGAAAAAGCGTGATGGCCTTGCGCTATCCACGCAAGACATTCGCCAGTTTATCCAGGGGGTTACCTCACATGAAGTGACGGATGCGCAAATAGCGGCATTTTCGATGGCCGCATTTTTCCAAGATTTCAATACCCAGGAACGCACAGATTTGACGTTGTCCATGCGGGATTCAGGCCAAGTGCTGGATTGGAGCAAGGAGGCACTGAATGGTCCAATACTGGATAAGCATTCAACAGGAGGTGTTGGCGATACGGTTTCCTTCCTGTTGGCTCCTTTGCTCGCTGCATGCGGCGGATTTGTTCCCATGATCGCGGGCCGCGGCTTGGCGCACACAGGCGGGACAATCGATAAGCTGGAATCCATTCCTGGATACAACACGGGGCATGATATCGCGCATTTTAAGCAGGTGGTTGCAGAAACGGGATTTGCGATTGTGGGTCAGACATCAGATTTGGCTCCGGCCGATCAACGGATGTATGCGACACGAGACGTAACAGCTACCGTGGAACAATATGGCCTGATTACAGCGAGTATTTTGTCCAAGAAACTAGCCGCGGGCCTGCAAAGTTTGGTCATGGATATTAAGGTGGGAACTGGAGCGTTCATGTCCAATTCAGCCGTGGCATGGGAGCTTGCCGAATCGTTGTGTTCGGTCGGAACTGCTGCAGGAATGCCAACCACAGCGCTGCTCACCGATATGAATCAACCTTTGGCGAATACCGCTGGCAATGCCCTTGAGGTGTTGGAGGCTATTTCATTCTTAAAGGGTGAGCGGGACTCGGAAAGGTTGCGCGAAGTGACATGGGCCTTGGCTGTCCAAAATCTGTTGCTTTCGGGACTCAGTAGGAATGAGTCGGAAGCAAGGGCCGCGTTGGACGATGCCCATCGCTCTGGACGGGCAGCTGAAATTTTTGAACGTTCCATTCACGGAATGGGAGGCCCGGTGGATGCGCTAAGCGCTTTCGAAAAGGAATGCCCCAAGGCTCCCATTGTTCGGCCGCTTTTGCCGCCCGCGGATTGGTCCGGTCAAACGGTCTTGACCATGGATACACGTCAATTGGGCTTGGCCGTTGTTTCGCTTGGTGGAGGCAGAACATATGCGGGTCAGGCCATTGATCATGCCGTGGGTTGCTCGGACTGGATTCGGCCGGGTGAGACCTGTCTGAAGGATCGTCCGCTTGCGGTAATCCATGCCCGAGATGAGGCTGGATTTGCCGCCGCCGCCGCACGAGTCACGGAAGCAATTCAGGTCGGTGCATCGTCTGAATTTGCGTCGTCAGATGGTGTCATCAAACAATTCAAAGTACCACGGTCACATGGTTAAAGTCAAGGTTTTTGATTCAACGGAAGCTCGGAATTCAAAGCGCGTGCCTTTGGAGGCTCCGAAGACCGATGCGCGCGCATTTTATGATGTTGTTGAATCCCGAAGAAGCATTCGGATCTACACGGATGAGCCAGTCCCTGAAGCGGTAATGCGCCGTGCAATGGACGCGGCATTGCTCGCGCCGAGCTCTTCGAATTTGCAGGTATGGGAAATCCACTGGGTCCGAACCGCTGAAAAGAAAGCAAAATTGGCGGAGCATTGTTTGGGTCAACCTGCGGCGGTGACCGCGCAAGAAATTGTTGTTTTCGTGGCCCGTCCGGATCGATGGCGGGAAAACAATGAGCACATGCTGAGCATGCTTAAAGCCAATCCAAAGTCACCCGCCAAGGCGCTGCAGTACTTTGGTACAATCACCAAACTGGTATACAATCAGGGGCCTTTCGGGATTTTTCGCCCATTCAAATACCTCTGGCTAACTTTCCGAGGATTGAAAAAACCTACGCCGCGCGAGCCGATTCACTTGGGACAAATGGCGACATGGGCCCACAAGTCCACGGCGTTAGCCGCTGAAAACTTCATGCTCGCCGTGCGCGCCGAAGGGTTCGATTCTTGTCCCATGGAAGGATTGGATTCCAAGCGAGTCAAAGCCCTATTGGGATTGCCAAGAGGCGCAGGAATTAACATGGCGATTTCCGTCGGGAAACGTGCCGAAGGTGGGATTTACGGCCCTCGCTTTCGATTTGATTCGAGCAGGGCCATTCACGAACATTAAAATGGTACTGGAATGGAATGGATTGAGCTGATTTCAACGCTTTTAATGCTCGTCGCACTTGAGGCTGTTTTGGGCATTGATAACTTGCTTTACATTGCGATTGAATCCGGCCGTGTGGACGAACGCGACCGCAAACGCGTTCAGCGCATTGGCATCATCGGTGCAGTGGTGATGCGGCTGGTTCTGTTGATGGTTTTGGTTCAATTGATCGCACTGTTTCAAGCCTCTGTCTTCTCAATCGATTGGGATCCGGTCATTTCAGGTGAGTTCAATGGCCACAGCCTCATCGCCATGTTCGGCGGGGCTTTCATTGTTTACACCGCCATCAAAGAGGTTTGGCACATGTTGGCCGGTGATTTGCACGATTCCGCATCTGCGGGTGCTACGAAGAAAGCCGGTGCTGCAATTGCAGCCATCATCTTGATGAATGTCGTTTTTTCATTTGACTCTGTTCTCACTGCCATCGCATTGACCGAATCCATGCCCGTGATGATTGCGAGCATTGTGATCAGTGGCATCGTGATGCTGGCTTTGGCGAACCGAGTCGCCGCCTTCTTGCAAAAAAACCGAGCCTATGAGGTGCTCGGTTTATTCATTCTCTTATTGGTCGGAATTATGCTGCTCTCAGAAGGAGGGCACCTAGCAAAGCTCACCCTTTTTGGAGGAGAAGTGCATGCCTTGAATAAGACCACGTTTTATTTCTCCGTGACTGTTTTGATTCTGGTTGACCTGGTACAATCGCGGTATCAAAGACGATTGCTCAACAAGACTTGACCGCTAACAATCAATCCGTTTGTTGGCCTTCTCCACCGCTATGGCCATACCCATCTTGATGGACAGCGGTCACTGCGCGACCTGAGGGATCCACGACATTTTTTAAACTGTCACTCCATTCGAGGGCTTTTTCTGTGCTGCATGCTACGGACTTGCCGCCAGGCACACAGTTGGCTGCTGCTGAGCTAGGGTAGTGCTTTTCGAAGAGTGTCCGATAGAAGTAGCCTTCTTTGGTGTCGGGTGTGTTGATCGGGAAACGCACTGCTGCGCGTGCAAGCTCCTCATCACTTACTTTGGCATCCGCATGGTCTTTCAGGCCATCGATCCAACCGTAGCCTACACCGTCCGAAAATTGCTCTTTTTGACGCCAAAGGATTTCATCGGGGATGATGCCGTCAAAGGCTTCCCGCAAAATGTGCTTTTCGATCTTTCCGTTCCCCCCCATCTTTGCTGTTGGATCCATGTCCATGGCATAGTTGAAGAATGGCTTGTGCAAAAATGGCACCCGCGTTTCGATTCCCCATGCCATCATGGATTTGTTGGCCCGCGAACAATCATACTTGTTCAGCGCCAATACTTTACGGACCGTTTCTTCGTGAAATTCCTTAGCGTCGGGCGCGAGATGGAAGTAGAGGTAACCGCCAAATAACTCATCCGCACCTTCGCCAGAAAGCACCATCTTGATGCCCATGGCTTTGATTTGTCGGGCCATGAGGTACATGGGGGTGGACGCTCGAATGGTCGTGACATCATAGGTTTCGATGTGACGAATGACGTCTTCAATGGCATCAATTCCCTCTTGAATGGTAAAGGCCAATGGGTGATGAACCGTTCCTATGTGGTCGGCAACCTTCTGTGCTGCAGCGACATCGGGACTTCCTTCTAGTCCAATACTAAAGCTGTGCACACGTGGCCACCAGGCTTCGCTGTTGCCATCATCCTCAATACGGTTTTTGGAGAAATTCTGAGCAATTGCCGCAATGACACTGGAATCGAGGCCGCCGCTGATCAGCAAGCCATACGGGACGTCACCCATCAAATGGGTGCGAACAGATTCGGTCAATTGGGCACGGAGTTCTTCTTTGTCGTATGCTTTCTTCGGAGCGTTATCCCAATCCATCCATGCTTCTTGGAAGTAGCGAACGGGCGCATCATCGGACGACTTCCAATAATGACCCGGAGGGAATTCAGAAACATCTTCGCAGAGGTGCTCTATTCCTTTCATCTCCGAGGCGACCAGCAGGGCGCCGTTTTTATCATGGCCGAAGTAAAGGGGGATGATGCCAATGGAGTCTCGAGCGATTATCCAGGATTGGTCGCGGGGATCGAACAACACAAAAGCAAACATGCCTTCGAGATCGTTGACGAGTTCTGCACCTTTCTCGCGGTAAAGCGCCAAGATTACCTCGCAATCACTCCCGGTCTGGTACGGATAATTCGCCGTGGACTTCCGAATGGTTTTATGGTTGTAGATCTCACCATTCACGGCGAGTGCTGTTTGATGCTCGGGATCGATCAACGGTTGAGAACCACTCGTTACATCGACAATTGCGAGTCTTTCGTGCACAAGTACGGCCGAATCATTTTGATACACGCCCGACCAATCTGGACCCCGGTGGCGTTGAAGTTTGGAGATCTGAAGCGCATTGGAGCGCATTTGTTCAGGAGTACCCTGATCGTTGAGTATGGCAGTGATGGAACACATGTTTGTCGATATAGATGTCGTAAATACGCAAATCGCATCCGTAAGTTTCATCTTTTGTCAAAAAATCCGGCTTAGTTTTGTGTCAACCTCAAGAAAATGAAAAACCTGCGAATTCAGCGGGCACTGTCTTTGTGCCTAGCACTGACGACACTTGCCCTTTTGACAGATGTCTATGCTCAGATAGATGCATCCGAATCTGACTTTGTGCCCAATGAAATTTTGGTCATGCTCGATGAAGATGTGGCTCAAGAAAAGTTCTTTGCCAGCCTTCGATCGGAATTGGACTTCGAAATCATCAGCATTCCATCCCCATCTGCGGGCATCTTCCACCTTTCCGTGGCATCGTCGAATTGGGCGGAATCGTTGTCACTGCTCCGAGGCAAATCTCACGTGCGAGCGGTGCAATTGAATCACGTCGTGAACGAGCGTGAAACCGTACCCAACGACCCCAATTATGGCCAACAATGGCACCACGATGAGAATGGTGACCACGATATTGATTCGGATTTAGCATGGGATGTGACGACAGGAGGCGTCGCGGCCAATGGCGCGCGTATAGTCGTTGCTGTCTTGGAAGGGGGAGGATCCAATTACAATCACGTTGACCTCATCGACAACCATTGGACGAATCCAGCGGAAATTCCAGGCAACGGAGTGGACGATGACAACAACGGTTATGTAGACGATTTCAATGGCTGGAATGCAGGCAATAACTCCGATAACATCGCGGCTGGAGGTCACGGCACCTCCGTAAGCGGGATGATTGGGGCGACGGGCAACAATGGCATCGGTGGTTCTGGTGTGAATTGGGATGTGGACATCATGCAGATCGACATGGGCGGAGGTTTGTCAGAAGCCAATGTAATTGCAGCATACGAATACCCAAAAGTGATGCGGGATATCTACAATGCGAGCGCTGGTGTTGACGGAGCATTCGTAGTGGCCACCAATGCTTCTTGGGGCATTGATCAGGCCAACCCGGCCAATTATCCGGTCTGGTGCGCATACTACGACGAGCTGGGAGAATCTGGCATCTTGAATTGCGGGGCGACCACCAATTCCGCGCTGAATGTTGATGTGGTGGGGGATATGCCTACCGCGTGCAGCTCCGACTACATGGTTTCCGTCACGGCTACAAACGACAACGACGTCAGAACCTTCAGCGGTTATGGCGTCACTACCATTGATTTGGGTGCTCCGGGCGATCAAGTGTATCTGCCGAGTGGATCAAGTGGTTATGGAAACACGAGCGGTACGTCGTTTGCAAGTCCCTGCGTGGCAGGAGCCATTGGTTTGGTCTATAGTGTTCCGTGTCCTGAATTGGCGGAGTTGTCGTACACCAATCCACAAGCTGCCGCAGACATGGTGTTGGGGTATATTTACCAGGGCGTGGACTTGGTGCCGAACCTATTGACCGAGGTAGCAACGGGCGGGCGCCTGAACGTTGCCAATTCCGTTAATCTGGCATTGGAGGCCTGTGGTCCCGTCGAATGCGATCTTTTGAGCTTTGAAGCAACGCCACAATGCGTGTACAATGCTGCGAGCGATTCAGTCGAAACCCTGGTGGAGCTGAATGCCGAGTTTTCAAATTTCTTATGCGCTGCGCAGATTCTCTGTTTCCGCGATACGGCAGATGCCGACTGGACCTGTGGTTTTGCGGAGGATTATGGCGTTGAAATTCAAAACGGTGCCTCGGCACTTTTGGATGGCCTTGCCGGGAATACCACCTATGAGTTGTACTTCGTTTCGGACACCTTGGTCAGCGATACATTGATGTTCACAACACCTGACTGCAGTGCCGAGGTGCCGGGCTGCACCGATTCGGGAGCATTGAATTATGATGAAGGCGCGACCATTGATGACGGTTCATGCGCGTATCCCTGTGAGGACTTGATTTTAACGATTACCACGGATTGTTGGCCTGAAGAGGTGGGGTGGTCCATTGTGGACGAGGCTGGAAATGAGATCGCCGGCACCACAACAGGTTCGTTTGAAGAGGACGGATCCGATGAAGTTTGGGAAGGTTGTGTGCCACACGGTTGCCACGTCCTGACGTTGACCGATTCCTATGGTGATGGCATGTTTGGTAGCCAATGGCCAGGATGTGATTTGGATGGCAATTACGTCCTTGAGACTGTCGCGGGCGAGGTCATTGTTGCCATGGGAGATCCCGACTTTGGAGAGGGTATCGACCATGCATTCTGCGTGCCTGTGGTGCCCGGTTGCACGCTCGAAACGGCCTGTAACTTCGATCCAGAATCCAATGCGGATGACGGAAGTTGCTTCAGCACCGGAGATGCCTGTGATGATGAAAACGAAGAAACCGTATTCGATGCAATTGGAGATGACTGCATCTGTGCAGGAGTGCCAGCAGTGGAGGGCTGCACAGATGAAGAGGCATGCAACTTTACAGCAGAATCCAATGTCGACGATGGTTCGTGCTTTTATGTCGCCACGGGGTCCATTTCCGGTCCAATGAATCCTACCGCTGGAACAACATCCGTTTACAGTTATAACGGCGATGCTCAGAACATGTATGAATGGAGCGTGGTCAATGGTGCCATAATCGGTGAATCTGTCGGGCTTGGCTTGCTGGAAATCCAAGTAGCGTGGGATTTGTCCGTCGGAGGTGAAAGTGCCGCGGTCGAGGTCGAAGAAATGGAGTTTTCCATGGATTGTTCGGGAACGGTGACCTTGGAACTGGATATACTTGTCAATGGCATAGGCGAGCTGGAGGCCGCTGGTATGCGCATGTACCCAAATCCTGCACAAGATTTTGTTCGAATTGAAGGACTCGCCGGTTGGTCCCGTCAAGGGATGGTGCAATGCATGAATTCCCTTGGTCAGGTGATAATGGAAGAATCGTATCAGTCGTCAGAAAACCTTGTTATCTCCGTGACTGAATTGCCAAACGGAGCTTACACGTTGCGCCTGATCGACACATCTGTCAGCGCAAATGACGCCATTCAGACGCATTTGATTATTCAAAAATAGAACGGTTTTAACCGTTGATTCTGATCCAGAAGGACCCCCCATGTTGCTCAACGCCTCGCGTGTTTGAGTGGTTCCAGATGGAGGCAAGTTTTCCACTCAACGATTTTTGCTCACTCACCCAAAATGCGGGGAACAAAGGAGTGTAACGCTTGGAATTGCTCATAAGTGCCATGGCCAGCATGTACTGCTCTGAATAAGCTCGATTGCACATATTTTGCGGGTAATCCCAAGGCAAGTAGATGTCGTGGATGTGCACGATTACACCATCGGCGAGCCGTGGCATCCATTCCAAGAAAAACACAGTGGCATCCGAATTGGGCAGCACTCGGTGGCTATTGTCAATGAACAAAATGTCCCCTGCCTCCAACGATTCCAGACAAGCATCCGCTTCGAGCGCTTCAAATGGTTTCCGGACAATCACTTGAGACAATTGGTCGATTTCAGCGCGCGGATAGGGATCGATGCTGGTGATTTCCGTCAAAGGGCTGTGCTGTGCTTTTGCAGCCGCTGCAACGAGGGTAGAGTTGCCTGATCCCACCTCCATATAGCGTTTGGGTTGGTAGTGGGCCACAAATGCAAATAATGCAGCCATGTCGAGCCCAGGCAAGTAGCCGTTGTTCCAGCCTGGCAGGAGGGCATTGGGCTCATCGGCTCGCTTTTTAATTTTCACCAAATCCTCCTCGTAAGATTGAATCAAATCCACCTTCGCTTCAATTTCATCCCATTGCGATTGAAGCAACGAATGAATTTCGGGGAGGCCGAGGTCCGTTTCAGGTTGAAACCGAGGACGAAAGTCCACAGGATAGTCCAAATGAACCGTTTGCCATTTGGAAGAGACGAACCGACTCCAATGTTTGATTTTCGACAGCATTCGAATCATTGACTTGATTGACTGTCCCATTCTTTGCGCAGCTTGAGTACTTCCTTCGCTGTCCAGTTATGGGCTTCTTTGAGCAGCTCACCGCCATCACTTCCTTTGAGGGTTTTGCCTATGCTTACTTTGATGTCAATGTGCCGCTTGCTGAAATGTTTCCAGGCATGCGGAATGAATTTGGATTGACCAACCCATGCGATATCGGGGTCTTTGTATTCCAACGCGATGGGTGTGATGGGAAAGCCACCTTCTGCGCTGATATAAAACATGCCAGGCCTGTATTCCAATAAGTCGGGGCCTGTGTGGGTTGTACCCTCCGGAAAGATCACAATTCCCAGTCCATCACGCAGGCGACTCTTCACTTCTTCTCGGGTATTTTTGCGGCTGGATGGATCTTTCCGATTGACCCAAATGGTTCCGAGCAAAGTCGCGCCCCAACCAATGATTGGCCAGCTTTTGCTTTCACTTCGCGCTACAAATACCACGGGATGCTTGGCGGGAACCAGAACAGCATCGACGTAGCTTCGGTGGTTTCCCATATAGATGCTCGGTTCATCCGGCAGTTCGCCTTGAACCTCAACACGTATGCCCATTAGCCGATAGACGTTTCGGATAAAATGAAGCAAAACGCCATGCATGCGATTCAAGTCTTTTCCCCAGATCAATCTGAGGAAAATCAGAATCAACACGTAAACCAAGGACATCAATAAGAAGCCCGGAATTCGAATGAGGGATCGGATGAATCGTAATAACATTTTCAGAAGAGATGCTTTCAGCGTTGCTTCAGTCCGACGAAGATAGGGGCAGAGCTCTTTCATTGAGCACTTTGTGAATCCATGGGATTGACTTGAATTTTTTGGAAGGCAACGAATTGATTCGCAGCACTTCTCCCGTGATTGGATGAACAAATTCAAGATCGTGTGCACACAGAAACAATCCACGACCACGGTAAACGCTTTCGGACCAAGGGTATTTGTCATCGCCAACCACGCTGTGACCAGCGGCGTGGAGGTGCCGTCGGATTTGATGCGTGCGCCCTGTTTTGGTTTCAATCAAAGCGGCGGTCAATGCATCGGATTGAGCCAGGAAGCCGAAGGCCATTGAATGCACCTGGGTAATCGACGCCTTCCCATCGAGTGGCAGTTGGATGAGCAGTTTGGCGGGCAACGTGCCGTGGCAAATTGTCCAATAGCGTTTCCGAATTTCTCCGTTTTGAAACGCTTGATTCATCGCCTGGATGGACCCGCGGTGTTTTCCAAATACGACCCAACCTGCCGTCGCAAAGTCCAGTCGGTGACAGGGTTCAATTTGCGGAATACCGCTGGTTTTTCGGATTTGGGACCGAAATGTTTTTCCAGCATTTCCAGACGTCAAAAGACCATGGGGCTTCCAGCCAATCAGCAGGTGTTCGTCTTCGTATCCAATTCGAATCGAATGAATCATCAGGGGCAAGCGTTACAACTGACGGATCGGAGCCGTTAGGGAGTCAGGCCCATTTCATGAAACATGAAGGCCCACTTGTCTGCTTGTTCGTCTAGAATTTTCGATGTGGGCTTGCCTGCGCCGTGACCGGCATCTTTTTCAATGCGGATGAGTGCAGGTCGCTGACCGGATTGGCATGCTTGTAGCCGAGCGGCAAATTTGAAGCTGTGCGCTGGAACAACCCGGTCATCATGGTCCGCTGTGGTTACCATCGTTGCTGGATAAGCGGTACCAGGAGCCAGATTGTGGTAGGGCGAATAGCCTGCCAAGTTGAGGAAATCTGCTTTGGAACTATCAGCGCATCCGTATTCCGGAATCCAGCCCCAGCCAATGGTGAATTGGTGGTAGCGCAACATGTCCATGACTCCAACTGCGGGAAATGCGACTGCAGCCAATTCTGGCCGCTGGGTCATGGCAGCACCCACCAGCAAGCCGCCATTGGAACCGCCGGCTATTGCGAGGCGATCGGAATGGGTATAGCCAGCCTTGATGAGGTGTTCACCGGCCGCAATGAAATCGTCAAAAACATTTTGCTTCTTCAACAACATACCGGCTTCGTGCCATTCTTCACCAAATTCACCACCTCCTCGAAGGTTGGGCATGGCGTATACACCATCGTTCTCTAGGAGCAATAGAAGCGAAGGGCTAAAACTCGGTGTGAGGCTGATGTTAAAACCGCCGTACGCGTAAAGGTAGGTGGGGCGATTGCCATCCAATTCTAAGCCTTTCTTGTGTACGATAAACATAGGAATGGCTGTGCCATCTTTGGATTCATACCACACTTGCTTGGATTCGAATTGTTCCGGATTGAAATCCACTTCAGGAGCCACGAACAGAGCGCTTTCGCCAGTGGCCATGTCATAACGGTAAATCGAGGTGGGGTAAGTGAAGGAGGTAAATGCGTAGAATGTTTCTGTCGCGTCTGCCTTTCCGCCAAATCCACCGGTGCTACCTGCGGCATTGGGCAGGTCGATTTCACGGGGGTTTTGTCCGTCGAGGTCCATGCGCACCACGGCGTTGCAGGCATTGCGTAAGTATGTGGCAAATAATTCCCCTCCCGTGGCGTTTACACCTTCCAATAAATGGTCCGATTCAGGGATGATGTTGATCCAGTCGGTCACGTTCTCGCTTGAAATACCAACCAAACGGTACTTCGGAGCGTCCGTGTCGGTCAGTACCAGAAAACGTCCATTGGCGTGATCGACGACGGAACTTCGGGTGCTGAAACCTCCGATTAATTCTTGCCACGTGGCATCGGGTTGCTCCAAATTGAGGAAGTGAATGCTATTCCCGTCCGTTCCTGTAGAAGTACTCAGAATCAAGAATTTTCGATCTTCTGTTGCATAAGCGAAATGATACCGATTGGGCGCTTCGTCGTTTCGGAAGACCAGACGGTCCGCGGACTGGTCTGTCCCAATTTCGTGATAGTAAACACTGTGGTAAGTGTTTTCAGCGCTCAGTTCGCTGCCTTCAGGTGCGGGATATCGGCTGTAATAAAAGCCATTTCCGACCCAGCTCGTTCCGGAGAATTTGACCCATTTCAATACGTCTCCTTGCGGTTGACCCGTCCCGAGGTCGTATACGTGGATTTCTTGCCAATCGGATCCTGCCTCATTTTGAATGACCGCGATGTATCGATCATCTTGGGATGCACTGCCGAGGGATGCCGTCACGGTCCCATCATCGCTCAGCGTATTGGGATCTAAAAAAAGTTGATCTGCCCCCTGGAGCGATTCGCGCACATACCAAACACTTTGGTTTTGCAGTCCGTTGTTTTTCGCGAGAAAATACCGGTTGCCAATTTTGCGGGGCATACCGACTTTTTCATAGTCGTAAATCGCTTCAAAGCGATTGCGCAAAGGGGTTCGCCACGGGTTGTCGGCAAAATGCTTCTGGGTAAATTCAATTTGGGCATCGACCCACTCTTCTGTCTCTTCCGATCGGTCATCTTCTAGCCAACGATAAGGGTCTGCTACTTCTGTTCCCCAAAGCGTGTCAACGATGGTTTGGACGCGGGAAGTGGGATAGTTGAATGGAGAATCTGGTTCCATGGAGTGTTCATTGGTGTTGCAGCCAATGAGGATCATGGCAATGGCGAAAGCGCCTGTCATGGAATGGATGCATGGGTGCAATTGATAAGGATTTTTCATAGTTTTTCAATTAACATGCTTCAAAAGTACCGAAAGCCCTGCATCTTTGATTCAAAAAACAGGAACCAATGCGAAGCCACGAAATTGATTTTCATATCCATGGAGATGATCTGCAAACGGTAGAAGTTGAATTGGATCCCCAAGAAACGGTTATTGCCGAGGCAGGTGCGATGAACTGGATGGAACCGGAGATTCATTTTGAAGCAAAAATGGGGGATGGTTCAGATGTGAACGAGGGATTCATGAACAAGGTGTTCGGGGCTGGAAAGCGACTGCTCACCGGCGAATCTCTATTCATGACGCACTTCACCAACCAAGGAGCTTTGAAACGAAAAGTGGCTTTTGCTTCCCCATATCCAGGCAAAATCATGCCGGTCGACCTCTCAGCGGTGGGTGGGGAGTTGATTTGCCAAAAAGATGCCTTTTTGTGCGCAGCGATGGGAACGAACGTGAGCATTGCAATCAACAAGCGTCTCGGTTCAGGTTTTTTTGGCGGAGAAGGATTCATCTTGCAACGGTTGCGCGGAGACGGCATGGCTTTTTTACATGCAGGTGGAACGGTGGTGGAGAAAAAATTGAATGGAGAAAAACTACGTGTCGACACGGGATGCATCGTTGGGTATACTGGACAGATTGACTACAATGTGGAACAAGCCGGAGGTCTGAAGTCGATGCTTTTTGGTGGAGAGGGTTTGTTTTTAGCGACGTTGAGTGGGACAGGCACAGTTTGGCTGCAAAGCCTGCCTTTCAGTCGATTGGCAGATCGCATCATTGCGCGTGCTCCGCAGATGGGAGGAACAAGCAAAGGAGAGGGGTCCGTGCTTGGAAAATTCGGTCGTTTGGTTGATGGAGATAATTGGTGAGTTCATTGCACCGGTAGGGGACTTTGTACTATTTTCGTGATGCTTCTAAGTTTCGAGCTTATCTTGCGAGCACATTTTTTCTACCATATATCCACTTTTTCCGAATCTTTAGATGAAACTATTCGTCGCGAAATTGAACCGCGATGTTCAAGATGAACATCTCGAAGAAGCATTTTCTGCCTTTGGTCCTGTTGCCTACACCCGTGTGATCACGGACCGGGATACAGGGCAATCCAAATGTTTCGGTTTTGTTCAGATGCGGGAAGCTGCAGATGGCCAAAAAGCATTGGAGGAAATGAACGGTGCAGAACTGATGGGGTTTCGTATGGTAGTCAAGGAAGCGGAAGACCGGGCAAAAAAGCCAACGGATTCCCGCTCCAGCGGACCACGTCCCTCGGGCGGTCGCGTTGCCCATACCCCGTCGGATTCGCCAGCTTCAACTTCCTCGCCTCGAGCCGGTTCACCATCGGAATACAGCCGGCTGGATACTCCTGCAGTCCCTCCGAAAGCAGGGGCGGCGAAAGCAAAGCCCACCAAGGCGGGTAAATTCAAAACAAATAAGGATATTTATGCGGACGGACCGAAGCCTACAAAATTGAAAAAATCAAAAACCAAGCGAACCGATTGGTTGGATGATTTGGACGATTTTTAAGGACTGAATTTGTGTGAGAAAAAAAGAGGCTGAGGCCTCTTTTTTTGTGTGTTTGGTCAAAATTTCGAGAGCCAAACATGGGGTTTGCAACCTCAATCCGGACGAAATCGGCTTTATTTACGGGTGTTTTTAAGGGGTAAAAATGGTTGTTTGTCGAGATAATTCGAAATAATATCGAGTTGTATAGAGAAAATTGCTATATTTACGAAGCCATAAACCATCACGAAAATGAGTCGTTTTCTACTGCTTTGCGCCGGAATCTTGCTTTCCGGAC
>Ga0206129_10003965_pt1 | contig 16669 bp, 15 predicted proteins | sample Helgoland_Spring_8_FD_148616 | JGI IMG/M metagenome (GOLD analysis project Ga0206129, IMG submission 148616) | Pelagic subsurface seawater microbial communities from Kabeltonne, Helgoland, North Sea - Helgoland_Spring_Bloom_20160502_2 | ecosystem: Environmental > Aquatic > Marine > Epipelagic ...
CTTATTTGAATGCAAACTTGACCTGTTTTTTTAATAATTTCTTGAAATAAAGCATAGTGACCATCATGAAATGGTTGCCATCTGCCAAGCATTTGTGCGGTTGGTTTTTTATTATCCCATTGATAGGTCATTTTTTAATCTCCTCAATTATTAATGGTGCCCATTTCTTAGCATCCTGTGTTGTTACATGAAAGTTAAAGTTTTTTGGATTAACAAACATTTGATTAGTGTCTTCAAATCTACCTTTTTTAATCGTATCAACCCAAATTCTAAAATCTGATGGAAATAAGTTTCTTGCCTCTGGTGTTGGGGCTACAAAATCAGCAATTACATAATGACCTTCTGTTTTTAATTTAAGTGCAAATTCAGCCATTCTTTTAGCTTGTCTAACTCTTCCCTCTTCTGAAAAATCCCAATCATCAGCTGCTTTTCTAACTTCATCTGCATTTAATCTTTTAGCATTTATAAGAGTTGCCATCTCATTTGCTAAGGTAGTTTTGCCCGCTCCAGGTAATCCCATAACTAATATAATTTTCATAAAATAAATTTACCTTTAAAATATAATAAAAAAAAGTTTTTTAATATTTTTTTCTTGAATAAATTGATTGAAGATAAAATCCTACTGGTAAACTATAGACAATTATTAACCAATTATGAAAAAAATTCCCATTTGGAGCAAATGGCCAAACTGTGATTAAAATTCCAGAAAGTAAGCACACTTGATAATCGGTTAAATATCTTTTTTGTTTAAGTAAAATTGATTTTAATTGCATAATGCCACAATACAAAACATAACAAAACGCACTAAATAAAAATAAAAAACCAATTAAACCTGTTTCTGCTAATAATTGAACATAAAAATTATGAGGGTGTGTATCGCATGGTTTAACTCCTGTTGCATATTTTTCATTTGAACAAATTACTCTAAACATCTTTGGGCCATGCCCAAATATAGGTTTATCCTTAAACATATTAAAGGCTGTTCTAATTACGCTATCATGAGCGGGTGTAAATATATTTTTGCTTTGAGCATCTTTTACTAAACCCATAGATTGAGCGGGTCCTTTAATCATTCTATTAGTTAATTTATCGCTACTTAGTGTAAGGCCTACAATTAATATTAGAGCAATTAAAAAAGTAATTAATCTAAATTTTTGACATTCTTTTATAAGAATAATTATAAAAATAGTTGATAAATTTAATAAGAAAAAAGAGGCTCTTTCACCTGAAATATAAATTAAAATATCAACAAGAATAAATAATATTCCAATAAAATAAATTTCATATTTAGTTTTTTCTTTTATTAAAAATAAAGCAAATAAAAGAGGAAATAATCTAGATAGAAAAGAGCCCATTATCAACTCATCTCCAAATAAAGATGAGATACGACTATCTGAATATTTAAAACCTAAAATGTTTAATCCTGAAAAAAATTGAAAATAGCCATCAATGATTAAAACGGTAAAACAAATGATTAAGCTATAATAAAAGTATTTTAAAATATTTTTATCTTGATCAATTAAATACCAAATAAGACAACTGAATAATCCTATTCTAAAATAAAATAATGAGCTTTGAAAACTTAGTAATTTATCCTCGGCTCTTAATAGAGTGATAAAGATACAATAAAGACAAAAAATTATAAAAATTATAAATGGTTTATTATTTAAATAATAAAAATTTTTATTTTTAATCATATAAAATAAAAATATTAATGACGATAAACTGACTATTAAATCAGGGAAAAAAGGGCCCCATATTAAAAAAGGAATTATGGATGCTAATATTAAATGGATAATTTGATTTTTTTTAAATAAATACATCTGCTTTAAAATGGTTATAAAACCTATACTTAATAAACAAGTTAAATGATTAAGTATAAAATAAGATATATAAATCAATAAAATTATTAATGAAATTATAGTCTAATTGGCTTATAGGTTTAAAAGTTTTATGAAAAAAAAAATTGAAAATGATGAAATAGATTTAATTGAAGTCATTGTTAATATTTGGAATAACAAATTAAAAATTGCTGCAATCACCGTTATTTTTATCATTTTATCAATAGCTCTATACTTTATAAACAAGCCATTATTAAACGCAAAAACTGAAATACAACCAATTAGTATATTAGAGCAAGAAAAATATATTGGGCTTAATTCAATAATACAAAGTAATCAAAATAATCAAAATAATCAAAATAATCAAAATAATCAAAATAATCAAAATAATCAAAATAATCAAAATAATAAAATTGGCTTAGTTCAAATCAACAAAGATTATCTTTTAGATTTATTCATAGACGGGCTAAGAAATGGTGATGTCTTAAAAAATGCTTTTCAAAAGTTTAAAATAATTGAGCAAGATAAATTTGAAAATGAAGCTGATTACTTGGATGCAATTGATAAAGAAATTTCAAAAATCAATTTATTACAACCTGTTAATACTGATGGTAAAAAAAAAGGCGAGATTAGATTAAATTGGATAATGGAATATTCCACTAAAAATAGAGCACAATGGGAAGAAACTTTAGAATATATTAATGGTGAAGCAAACAATGAAATTAAAAAATTTTTGCTATCACTTTTTAAATTTACTATACAAGATTTAAAATCTATAAAAAATTTTGAGCTTCAAGATATTGAAAATAAAATTAAGTTTGTAAAAGAAGATTATGAAAACGAAATATCTAATAGATTGTCTTTTTTAAAAGAACAAGCGTTAATTGCTAGAAGCATGAATATAGAAACTAATTTAGATATCATCAATTCAACCCTTGAAGTACAAGAATACAATAATTCTTCTACTGTTATTTCAAATACACAAACAACTAATCCTTATTACTTAAGGGGATTTAAAGTAATAGAAAAAGAAATTGAATTAATTCAAAATCGATCGAATAAGGATGCTTTTACAGATGGATTATTTGAACTTGAAAAACAAAAAAGAGAGCTTTTAGGTGATAAATTTCTAGACCGTGTTGAATTAAAACTTTCAAATACACCTATAAAAAATGAAAATAAATTTATTGCTGCAAATATCAAAGTTCAAGGTACAAGGTTTAAAACATCATTTAGTTTAATAAAAACGATCTCAATTTCAGGAATATTTGGAATTATATTTGGAATGTTTTATGTTCTTATCTCCAGTGCGATTAGACAACGTAAATAAAAATTAATTCTTACTTTAATCTAACCACATTATCTTTTTTATTTTCAGATAATAAGTCATTTTTATCATCAAGCATTTCTTTTTCTAAATGAAGATAATCTGTAATCTCAGAATTAGAGTTATAAAGTTTTATTGTTTTTTCTAAAAATTTTTTAACTTCATCTGCTTGATGATTGTCTAATAAATTTAATAGTTGATCTAAAGATTTTTCCAACTGATTAAAAGGTATCAATGGTTCATCGGTCATTTTAATTTTTGGATGAATTGTTTTTTGAGGCTTATCTCCAATTAATAGTTCTTCATATAATTTTTCACCCGGTCTAAGTCCTGTTATTTTAATTTCAATGTCACCGTCTTTGTTATCTTTATTTCTAATTGATAATCCTGAGAAATTGATCATTCTCTTAATTAAATCAATTATTTTAACACTTTCTCCCATATCAAGCAAAAAAACCTCAGCATTTTTACCTAAAGCTCCTGCTTGAATGACTAGCTGCGATGCCTCTGGAATAGTCATAAAATAACGGGTCACATCAGGATGAGTTAAAGTAATTGGTCCTCCTTCTTTAATTTGATTTTTAAATTTTGGAATGGCTGAACCAGATGAATTGATAACATTTCCAAATCTAACAATTGAAAAATTTGTATTAATTTGATCATTTACATCATGTAAACTTTGCATACAAAGTTCGGCTAATCTTTTAGAAGCACCCATGATATTAGTAGGTCTTACTGCTTTATCACTTGATATTAAAACTAGATTTTGAACCTTTTGATTAATTGACGCTTTTGCAACGGATAGTGTTCCAAAAACATTATTTCTAATTCCTTCACAAATATTAGCTTCAACTAAAGGAACATGTTTGTAAGCTGCAGCATGATAAATGGTATTAACTTTAAACGTTTCAATAATTTTTTCTAATTTTTTCTGATCTTGGACATTGGATAAAAGTGGAATAATTTTTAAATTTTTATTTAACTCAGTTAACTCATTATGAATTTTATAAAGATTAAATTCATTTAACTCTAATAATACTAATTGTTTAGGATTTAATTTTATAATTTGACGACATAATTCTGAGCCAATGGTACCCCCTGCACCAGTTACTAAAACTAATTTAAATTTGATATTTTTATTTAATAATTTTTGATCAGGTTCAACTGGATCTCTAACCAACAAGTCTTCTGCCAAAAAATCTTTAATAGTTGATATTGATATTTTATCGTTAATAATATCGTTTACATTGGGTAAAGATTTAACAACTAATTTTTCTTTGTTTAATTTTTTGATAATTTCATTTTTTTTAGACTTTCTGATAGATGGAATTGCAAATAATACTAAATTAATGTCTTTAAATTTTTTTAAATTATCTATTTTGTTTGGATTATAAATTTTTTGTCCTAATAAATATTGTCTATGCAATTGTGGGTTGTCATCTAAAAATCCAACCACTTTATATAAAGCGTTGTTTTCTAAAGAAATTAATAATTGTCTACCCGCACTGCCTGCTCCATATATCAAAATATTTTCTTTATCTTTTTTATCTCCAGAAAAATTAAATGTTCCCGTTAATAAATATTTCGTTAAAAATCTTGAACTTAAAAATCCAATAAATAACAAAATAGGCTGAAGAATACCAATTGATCTCGGTATATCTTTAATTCCATAAATACTAATTATTGAAAAATAAACGAGCCCATAAACAAAAGTAGATATACTAATTGTATTTAAAATTGATAAACCCGCGTAACGGAATAACGTTCTATAAACACCAAAGATCCAAAAAATAGGTATAGCTAAAACAACTGATAATAAAACTGGAGTAAAACTAATATCTTTTAATAAAATAAGTTCTTCTAGTCTTATAAAAAAAGCCAACCAAACAGCTATTACACATAACAATACATCGGTAATAATAGCTATAGCTCTTTTTGTATATCGATCTAAACCAAATAGGTATTTAGAAATATCTTTATTAAATATATTCATAAAATTAATCTTAAATTAAGGTAATTTAACGATTACTCAACCTTTGTATTAAAGCGCAATTACTAAAAAACAATATCAATAAGGTTTTTTTGTAATTATTAATCATAATATTGATACTTTTTTTGTTTTTTAAACCTCCAACTTTGAGAATGACCTAATTTATTTTGATGAATAGTTTTATGGGGATTAATAAAACCCATCCCACAATTTAAATCTTTTTTTAACAGTTTCAAATTTAATTTTAGGTTCTTCTTGCTCTTTTTTCAATTGATCAATTTCAATTTTTCGTTCTAATTTTTTTTGCTCAATATAATTCCTAAGTTCATCATCTGAATTTATTTTATTTTGATTTAAATGATTAGATTGATCTTTTTCTTTTAAATCTTTGCCTTCAATTATTTTAGTATCAGAAATTTTTTGATCAGCTTCATCTCTAACAATTATTTTTTTGGTATCTAATAATTTCTCATCAGCTTCATCTCTAACAACTATTTTTTTAATATTTCCATTGTTATTAATTTTTTTAGTATTACTTCTTTTAATACCATTTTTGATTATCTTTGATTTATTTTTTTTGATACCAAATTCTTGTTTATAATCTTCAAATAATTCAGGATTTATTATTTTCATTTTTTGATGATTTTGATCGAAAAAATCTTTTTCTATCTTTTTTATTATTGAAGATGAAATTGGCTTTGTTTTGACACAAGATGTTTTATCAACTGAATTATCAAATACGCTTTTTTGCCATTGAGGAATATCTTTATTTTTGCTCATTACTCAATCTCCTTTCCTTTTGAATTTTTATAATGAAGGTACTGATTAATCAGTGTTGTTAATCTACTTAACAATCTTCCCTCCATAGTATTTAATTTCATCAACCGGTCTCCTCCATTACAATCTTTAACAAATGCTGTGGCCATTAATTCTGATGTTTTATCCATTTTATTTTTAATGGTTTTAGAAAAAGATTTATGTTTAATAGATGCAATTAAAGGCTTACTGATATCTCTATCATAGCCATGCATTTCCATATTTAAAATGCCTGTTTCAATAATAGAAAAACGATTTAACCGCCAACCTATTTCAATGATTTTCTTAACCATTAATGCACTGATTGCATCAAAGATGACATAAGTTTCAAGCATCATATCAACATAGTTTTTAAAATGAACCATGTCTTCACCCACTGCTATGTGATGCTCTGCATAAAGACCATGTTTAATGGCATTCAGTGATACTTTTGCTTTACCTATATTTGTAACAGGTCCTGTAGATTTTTTAGAGTTTTTTCTATTAGCGGTAATTTGCTTTAAAGAGGCCATATTACTTATCCTCCAAACTTAATTCTTTAATCAACTTTAAATCAGTTAAGCTTAAATTTTTTAAATCTATTTTTGATATTAAATCTAAAATTTCTGATTTATTAACCTGACCTCCTTCTTGATACATCGTTCTTAATGGTTGTATGGTATCAATTTTATTTATTTTTAAAGGCTGATTTAAACTAGTATCCATTAAGGAGCCAACGGATCCTCCTTTAGATTTTAATGTTCTATTAAAACCAATTCTATTTAATAGATTAAAAAGTTGAGTTAATTGATCATTTGAAAGTTTTTTTCTAAAACCTACTAAAACTCTATTATTTATAGTACTCATAATTCCTCCTAAGAATTTAAAAAAAAGTGCGTACAAACACTCTTTCAAGTTATTTAATGATTATTTTTGTGCCTACCAAAATGGTGTTTTTAAAGGCGCATAGTTAGGAAGAACTATGAACTTAACTAATAAATATAATATTTAACAAATATTACAAGTAGCTAAAAGTGGCTTTAAATAAAGAAATTTTTACAATAAATTTTTTTTTACAGAAAATAGTTATAACTAACATTTTTATATTCATTCTTTAGTTTAATTAATCATATCTATTACTTTTTTAACTATAGTTTTATTATCTATCTCATATCTTGATCTAAGATATTGCTGAGTGCCAACAATAGATGAAAATTTATTGTCTAATCCTATTCTTAAAAATTTTTTAGGTATCATTTTTAAATCCATACATACTTCTGAAACTGCAGATCCCAATCCACCATCTTTATTATGTTCTTCTATAGTAACTATTCCACCAGTATTTTCGACTGAATCTTTAATTTCATCAATATCAATAGGTTTTATTGAATGCATGCCAACTAATTTTACTTCTAATCCTAGTTTTTTTAATTCTTCCCATACTATATATGCCTCACTTAAAATTCCTCCAGTAGCAATTAATGTTAAATCTTTGCCTTCTTTATATCTTCTAGATTTTCCAATTACGAAAGGTTCGTTACTCAAACAATTTTTAGCACTATCTTTATCAAGTCTTAAATATCCTACTCCTCCTTTTGTAATCATTGCTGTAGTTGCTTCACTTGCCTCATACTCAGTACAAGGGGCTACCACTGATATATTGGGTAGAGCTCTCATGATTGATAGATCTTCTGTAGTATGATGAGACATCCCTAAAGATCCATAACTAAAACCACCACCATTAGCTACTATTGTTATATTTAAATCATGATAACAGGCATCATTGCGAATTTGCTCTAAACATCTTAAAGTTCCAAAATTACCAATTGAGTAAGTTACAACTTTTTTACCCTCAAGTGCCAAACCTGTTGCAATACCAATCATATTTTGTTCTGCAACACCAACATTAAAATACTGACCAGGAAAGTTTTTTTCAAATTTTTCAAAAACCCCAAAACCCAAATCTCCTGTAAGTAAGATAATTTCTTTGTCATTTTGAGCAAGTTTTGTAAGAGATTTTAAAAAATTATCACGCATCTTTTTTTTCTAACTCTTCCATTGCTAATCTATATTCTTCATCTTGTGGACTTCGATAATGCCACAATGTATTATTTTCCATAAACGAAACACCTTTTCCTTTAATTGTATTTGCAATTACACATAATGGTTTGGTAGTTAAATTATTATCATTACTGCAACTTTGAAAAAGTTCGTTGTGATTATGTCCATTTATTTGAACTACGTCCCATCCAAATGATTTCCATTTATCACCTAGGGGTTCAAGTGCAAGTGTATCTTCTGTTGAGTATATGCTTTGCAATCTATTTCTATCAATAATTACAGTTAAATTATCAAGTTTATGATGAGCAGCACATAATACAGCTTCCCAATTTGAACCTTCATCACACTCTCCATCACTCAATAGTGCAAAAATTCTATGTTTTTTTTTATTAATTTTTGCTGCTAACGCCATACCACACGCAACTGGAAGTCCATGACCAAGAGATCCAGTAGACAATTCAACACCTGGTATTTCTTTATGTGAAATATGACCACTTAAATCTGAACCATTTTGACAATGCGTTCTTAATTTTTCTAATGGCATAAAACCACATTCTGCAAGTGTTGCGTATAATACAGCACCAGCATGCCCTTTACTAAGAATAAAACGATCTCTGCTTTTCAAGTTTGGATTATTTGAATTATAGTGAAGTATAGAACTATACAGAACTGCAAGTATATCAGCTATGGATAAATTGGAACCAATGTGAGAACTTTTTCCAAGTTGTGTCATTTGCAAAGCATGAATACGAATTTTTTTTGCTAACAACTCTGATTTTTTTTTATCAAACATTAATTATAAAAATTAAAATACTTAAAATTACTTTTAAATTATACTAAACAATAATACCAATTTTATTTGAAGTTTTATCCAAATATTTCCACTCTTGAGATGTTAATTTCCATTCTAAGACTTTAAAATTCATTTTATACTGCTTTTGACTCTTAATACCAACTATTGCAGAATTTATATATCCACTATCAATACACCAACGAATAGCTATTTGAGCTAATGATTTATTTTTTTTTTGGGCGAGTAAGGAAATAGCTTTTAAAATATTATGGCTTTTTTTAAAATTGTCTTTGGAAAATTCTTTTAAACGGTATCGTCTGTCATTATTATCAAATTTTGAATTTTCATCATATTTACCTGAAAGCAACCCTTGAGCTAAAGGGCCGTATGAAAAAACACTTAATCCTTTACTTTTTGCTAAATTAAATAATTTTTTACTTTTAGAATTATTAATTGCTAAATTGTATGGTGCTTGAATTGCACTAATAGGAAATTTATCCACAACTTTTTTCAATTCATTTGAAGAGAAATTAGACAGACCATAATTTAAAATTTTTCCTGATTTTCTAGCCTTTTCTAATTCTAACAAGGTTTCTTCTAATGGAGTTTTATTATCAGGCCAGTGAACTAAATACAGAGGAATTGTCTCTATCCTCAATCTTCGAAGACTGTTCTCTATTGCTTTTCCAACATACTTTGGACTTAAATCCTTAAAAGTTTTTGCTCTTTTTAATTTTTTATTAGTTTGCCATCTAATACCAAATTTTGAAATTATAAACGCATTGCGTCTATTTTTACCTAATGCACTAGATAACTCTTTTTCACTACGACCAAGACCGTAGACATCAGCTGTATCAAATACATTTACTCCCTCTTCAAAAGCTTTTTTTATTGCTCTTTTACAATCTGAAATGTTAACATAGCCCCAATCTTTTTTACCTAATGGTTCACATCCAATTGCTAAAGGGGAGAGACTTAATCCCATAGTATCTAGTCGTTTTTTTATCATTTAAAACCAAATAATTTCATCATAGTTTTTAATATAAGCTTTAAATCTAATAATAAACTCTGTTTTTTTACGTATTCTACTCTTAGTAAATTCTTTTTAGGTAAAATTTTTTCTTCAAAGCTCTGATCTGGATTTTTATCATCAATTAATTCATTTAAATTTAAAAAATATATTGAAGAAATATCAGTTAAACCAGGCTTTACTGTTAAAATTAATTTTTCATCATCTTTATAAAGATCAGTATATTTTTTTAATTCTGGCCTAGGGCCTACAAAGCTCATGTCGCCAAATAAAATATTAAATAGCTGGGGTAACTCATCAAGTTTATGTTTTCGAAGAAAACGGCCAACAAATGTTATTCTATAATCATTTCTACTTGTTGTGTCTGGGCCTTTATCAGAATTATCAAACATTGTTCTAAATTTTATGATCTTAAATGGTCTACCATTTAAACCTATACGTTTACCAAAATAGAATACTCTACCAGCAGATGTTAGTTTGATCACTATTGAAATTATAATAAATATTGGAAGAAATAATAATATTCCTATAATTGACAAAATAATATCAATTAACCTCTTTAGTGTCTTATAAAAAAAATTTAAATTTAATCTTTTCAATTTAGCTTTTGTTTAAGCATTTAATTTTATAATTAAAAAAATAATTATTTTTTTGGATTTGATAATTCAATGGCCATTATCCAACCATACTTTCCTATAAATTTATTTGAAAGTATTATTTTATCAAGAAAATTAAATAAAGGTAATAATAAAGGGAAAAGAAATGTTTTTCTTATAGGAACTAATATGAGAGATGTTAAATGAAAATATTTAACATTTACATTATTAAAATATTTTTTCATTATATCAAAGCTTTCAACTCCCAAAATATGATCTACTTCCCATTCAGTTCTTAAATGGGGAGTTTTTTTTCTATACCAATGAATTATTGGGTTATGCCTAATTGCCTCAATACACATCATTTTACTTTTGGGTTTTAAAACCCTTGAAAGTTCAGATAAGGCTAAATCTAAATCAACATGATGAAGAGCGCCATATTCCACAGCTAAATCAAATGTATTATCATCAAAACTCATTTTTTCACCATCCATTTCAATAAATTTGCAATGATCATTAACATTATATTTTTTTGAATTTTTATTTGCATTTTCAACTCCCTCTGGAGATATATCTATGCCTACACATTCTGCTCCAACCGAAGCTGCATATATGCCATTTTCTCCATTTCCACATGCAAAATCTAAAATCTTCTTGCCTTTCGAACATTCCTTATCAAGCCAAGTATTTTTATAATTTTCACTCAATCCAGTGACAGAGTAATATTTCATATTCGAAAAATGATAATTGAATTTCTCTTTGTCTTTTACAAGTTCCTCTAAATTTTCAACCTGTTCTGCAGCGTGAGTGTCTGTAATCCTTTCAAAACCTTGTAAGATCTTACGTCTTTTTCTTGAATGTTCGATTTCTTTTTGTTTTCTACTCTCTAACATCAATATTTTATATATCCTATAATAGATAAAGGCAATTTTAAAAAGGTATTATCTTTAAAAATAACTATTTAATTAACAATCTTATTTAAAATTAAATTGATTCGATAAAGTTATTTAATTTTTTAGTATTTATATTTAAACTGTAATTTGCATCAAAAAATTTTTTTGCATTAATCGAGAATTTTTCTTTTTGCCTAATATTTAGTTTTTTAAATTTTAAAATGTCATTTGACAAATCTTTATAATTAAAACTACTGGAAACAAAACCACAATTAGCAAGTTTAACTGGATTATATGGCACTTTACCACTAAAAATTACTGGCATACTTGAATTAAAATATTCATAAATTTTATTTAAATTAGTTCCCCATTTAAAAGCATTGGAATCAGTTATCGTGCACAACGCTAAATCATATCTCTTAGATAATTTATAAATTTTATTTTTTTCTATTTTTCCTTTAATTTTAACATTTGTAAGATTATTAAAACTTACATATTGCTTGATATAATTAATCTTTTCTCCATAACCGTATAAATCGAATGTGATATTTTTAAATTTTTTTTCTAATAATAAATATTTTGCTGTTAATAGAATTATCTCTATATCATGTGCAGCATTAAATCTTCCAATATAAATTATTTTGAGATTTTTTTTTCTAAATTTTTTTTTAAATGAAGAAAAAGATTTATAGCTATTTGGTAAATACAATTGTGGTAAATTTTTATTATATTTTTTTACATATTTGTAAGTTTTAGGTAGAGCTGATATCAAGCCATCTGAGAATTTATATATACAAATCTCAAATATTTTTAATAAAATGTAAATTGGGTTTAGTTTTGAGATTGCATTATTAAAAATCAAAGCATCTGGCCAAACATCTCTTATTTCATAAAAAAATTTAGTTTTTTTTTTTTTAAAGATTAAAGCAAAAAAACTATTTAATAATGGTACACTTGGACCAATAATTAGATCAAATTTTTTTTTTTTAAGAATTTTAATCAAACCAAATGAGTTAAATATCACACTCAAAAATTTTTGATTTCTAAAATATTTGTTATCAAAAAAAATATGCTCAATTTTATTGTCAAAATTTTTATTAATTTTTTTTTTATATGAATCTAAATGATTATACCTATTTGTAAAAAAAGTAACATTATGACCAATCTTACTAAGCTCTTGAGCAAATAAATATGATCTATTAGATTGGCCCTCAGGAAAATCAAAGCATTGGGTGATTAAAATTTTCAAATTTAAAATAATTTGTAGTAAAAAGCTTATTATATTAATTTTTTATAAACATACAAGTATGATTAGATCATTACCTTTTTAATGGTAAATATTTAAGAATAGATATTTTTTATAAAACATTATTAACAATAAAAGATACATATACACTCATTTTATCCTTCTAATCTTAGGGTTTATATTTTTATAAGAAACATCTATTTGTATTTTCTTATTTTATTTAAATTCAATATTATCTTAATAATTTTTCGTAGACAAAAAGGAGTTTTTTTTCTTCATTAAACCAATTATATATTTTTTTAATAATCTTTATTCCATTTTTTCCCATTCTCTCTGCCTCAGAAGGGTTATTAAATAGATAATTGACAGCTTCACTTATTGCTTTTGGGTTAAGTGGATTAACACAAATACCACAATTATTACCCTCAATAATATCTTTCCAAAAAGGAAAATTTGAAGCTACTATAGGCAGTCCAGCACTCATATACTCAAACATTTTTACAGGTTGAGAGTCTAAATAATTTATTTTGGGATGCAAAGTAACTATACCTATTCTTGATTTATCTAAAACTTTTTTAACCCCGTGACGATCTAAAAAACCATGAAAATTTACTTGAGCCCAATTATTATGATTTTTGAGTTTATTCTCAAATTGATTATTACTAAATTTTCCAACTAAATTTAATTTTACTTTTTTCATAAAACTTAAAGATAAAATAAGCTCCTCTATACCTCTAATTTCTGAAAGTCCTCCAACATAAACTATTTCGTTATTTTTTTTATTAAAGTTTGAAGAATTTTTAAATTCCTCCGCTAATGGATAATTATTTACATCTACTATGTTTGAATTTAATTGTAATAATTTATTTCGAATATAAGGTGTGGCAGTAATTACCATATCAAATTTAGATAAGTTCCGTCTCTCATAATATTCATATAATTTTGATAAAATTGTTCTTGTGATACTATTAAGATAATTTTTGCTTAAAATTTGTTTTGTAACGTCTTCATGCATATCAAAAATAATTTTTTTTCCTAATTTTTTAAGTTTTAAACCAATAGGTATCAATTCTGGGTCATGTAAATGATAAATATCTCCATTAAGTTCTTTAGCTTTTTCAAAAATAAGTTTGACAGTTTTAGTGACTCTTAATAAACGACTTCTACCATTCATACCAACATCAACAATTGATACTTTATCTTTTATTTCATCACCCTTGTTATCAGCTACAATAAGTGTAACATCATATTCAACGTTTACTAAAGACAAACACATCTTAAAAAAAATTCTTGTATCATAACGAGGATGGACACTTGTTAGATGTATAATTCTGATTTTTTTTTTCATTTCATGTTATTTTTTAGCGAATATCTATTAAATAAAATTAATAAAATTTAAAATTTTATATATAATAACAAAATTAATTTATTAATATCTAAAAAACTTACAATTAAAAATTCAAGGACTTTGTCATAATTAATTTTTTAGTTTATGGTAATTATTTATGAATTTAGAAAATTTTTCACTAATATTTTACGACAATCCTATTTCGAGAGCTTATGTAAATATTTTTATGAATTTGATGACATGGATGATTTAAAAAACTATTCAATTAATAAAAAATGAATTTTTTAGTAAGCCTATTTTTTATAATCAAATACGTGATCCTAGAAAAAAAAAAAAGAGTTTTTTTTTTTGAAAATAAATTCATTGAAACCCATATTTTAAAAAATATAAATAAAAAAGATTATGATAAATCTTTAGCACTTTTTTTTTATAAGACTGATATTTCCAAAAGGTTTCAAAATAAATTATTAATAGAAAACAAATTTCTTATTGAGTTTTTTTTTTTATTTATATTGAAATGTAAGTATCTTTACTCTTCAACTCCAGATCTAGATAATTCAATTTTTAAAAGATCAATTATATTTAAAATTAAATATATTTACATTCAACACTCAAATATTAGTCTTACGATAGCTTATAGTCAAAATGCTTTTATTTTCTATGATGCCATTCATGTATTAAATATGTTTCAGTACTCTGAAATTATACAAATAAACAATATTCACAAAAAAAAAATAAAACCATTTTTATTAAATCAAAGAAAAATTTATAAATCAAAAATTATAAATCAAAAAAAAAAAATTTTGATTGCACCTACTTGGGGAACTGATTTTTATGAAGAAAATTTCATATATAATCTTAATAATTTATTAAATGATGAATTTAATCTTTTTTTAAGACCACATTATATGTCGGTTGCTAAAAATAAAATAATATTAAAAGACTATTCTAAATACATTAACTTGGCTGTTGAAGAATTTAATTTAAATGAATACGATTTTTTAATAACAGATAGCTCAGGTATCATGTTTGAATTTTTTTTAATCAACTATAATAAGATAATTTTCATTGAAACAACTAAAAAAATAAATAATCCTGATTATAAAAAATATGGAATTATTCCTATAGAGTTATATGCAAAAGATAAAATTGGTAAAATATTTCAGAAAAACCAAATATTAGATATCAAAAATTATTTAATGAATTCAAAGGATAATACTCCATCTGATATTTTACCTTTTAAAAAATTATTTTTTTTCTGAATTTTTATCTACCTCGCCAACTTTTACCCAATCTTTATCATTAACTAATTTGTAAAGAGAAAATAATTCATCGGATGTATCCTTGCGAGGTTTTTTATAGGTAGCTAAATCAACTTCCGTTGGTGATTTAAACACAGAAGTCCCATCAAATTTAAATTTATTTTCAATTCCAGCTAATTCTAATATTGTTGGAGTGATATCAATTAATTGAGTCATTCTTTTGTCCTGGTAAATCTTTTTTTTAGAATTACTTTCCTTAACAACGAACATCGTCATTGGATCTTTAAAAAACTCATCAGGTAATTTTTGTTTATATTTATATTTTGCAAAGTTTTCTGTTTTGTATCTAACCGGACCATGATCACCCTGTAATATAATTATAGAATTCTCATACTTGCCCAATTCTCGAAGTACATCTAGGTAATGTGAAATAATATTAGTTGTTCCAGCGCTCTGTTCATAATAATCTGTTTCTACTTTTGTTATCTGTCCACTTCTATCCACATTATATGGGATATGAGGCACCAGAGTATGCATAAATACATAATTTCCAAAATCTGATCTATTTTTTTCTTCATCTATAGCTTTTTGCATCAGCTCTATACCAACTATAGCTCTAGCATAAGCACCATATGTTAAAAAATTATTATCTTTTTGACCTATTCTTTTCAGGAATCCTGGCAATGGCTTTTCATATCTACTTTCTTTAAACATAAAATTTTTTTCTATTATCGTTTTATGAGAGAAATGAGGTGTAATTTTAAAAGTTATCAAACTAATTAAATTTCTTAATTGGTGATCGGAAGGATAAAAATTAAATGCAGAATAATAGTTATCTGCGGATTGATACATTTTTTTCCATCCGTATTGATGAATTTTATAGCCATTTGATTTCAAAATATTGAAAAGATTTTTTTCATCATCATAAATTTCATCATTTTTGAACATTTTAAAATTTAAATTCATCGGTCTAGTGCTACTTAAAAAAGATGGAACTGAAAGTTTTGTATATTCACTATTTGCAAATGTATTAGGAAAGTGAACAAACCCTTTAAATTTATCATGTTTGTTGATCACATCTAATGTTTCCCAAAAATTATTTCCGTAACTATCAAAAACTAAATGATAAATATTTGGTTTATTGTTTGATTTAATTTCATTTTTTTCACTCACCTTTGTATACTGCTGTTTGAATAACTGGTTTTTGTAAAGATTGTAATTAAATAAAACTAAATGAAAAACTAAGATACCTAGAATTGAATATTGAATAAATTTCTTTAAGTTATCATGACCCTTAAAGTATATTGTGGCAGTAATTAAACTCAAGGCAACAATTAATATAAGGTCCTTAATTATTTTGTCTTTAGCAACAACTATATCTCTTAAGCCAAAACCGTGTGTCCAATCTGAATGAACTGGTAAAAAAAAATCTCTAATCAGAAAATAAAACCCAAGAAATAAAAAAAAAAAGAAAAAAAGGATAATTA
>Ga0206129_10003966_pt1 | contig 16669 bp, 16 predicted proteins | sample Helgoland_Spring_8_FD_148616 | JGI IMG/M metagenome (GOLD analysis project Ga0206129, IMG submission 148616) | Pelagic subsurface seawater microbial communities from Kabeltonne, Helgoland, North Sea - Helgoland_Spring_Bloom_20160502_2 | ecosystem: Environmental > Aquatic > Marine > Epipelagic ...
AAAATAAAAAGTATTTCTATGTTTATTATAATATAGTATATTTTATATCTTATTTTTTTATACTAAATTAAATATTTTAATTATATATTAAAATGAAATTAAATAAAAAAAAATTATGGATAACTATATTAATTATTAGTGTAATTATATTATCTTTATTTTGTTATTTAATTAATACTAATGAAAATTATGAAGATAATTTAACTATGAAAGATATTGAAAATACAGTTCAAGAAGAAATTAATTCAAGCCCACAAAAAACCACAGAAGAAATAATTGAAGAACCTCAAGGAAAATGTAAAACAGAAGGAGACCTTGTTAATTTTTGTATAAATTATAAAAGTTGTTGTGGAACTGGTTCAACTACTAAAGAATGTATATGTTCTCATCCTATTGTTAAAAATTGTAGAAAACAATTTGACACTTGTATTAATGATAAAGAACAAATAAAAATATATGGTAAAAAAGCATTAATGGATAAATGTATAGATGAAAATAAAGCTTGTTGTATTCCATATAATTCAATTTCAATTAATAGTGATAATTTTAAAACTCCAATTAAAAACAATCCAACAATTCATAAAATATGTAGTATTTCATCTATACCTAATGTAGAAGAAAAATGTATGGAATTATGTAGCACTAATCCTGAATGTAAAGCTTTTTCTGTTAATAAAGGTCAATTAGTTCAAACGTATGGAACATGTAATTTATATAATGCTATTAAAATTAATCAACCTAAAATTGATCCACTTACAGGTAAAGAAAAAGAAACAACAAATGCTGATTATTATATAAAAAAATAAATTATTTTTAATTCATAAATAGTTAAAATTGATAAAAATATACAAAAAATTGTTTTTTTTTATAATTATTAATTATAATATATAAAACTTTTGAAAATGGAAAGTTATTCAGTCCCAATCCAATTTGAAGAAAGCGACACAGAGTATGAAAGTGATGACAGTGATAGCAAATACGATGGAATAGAAGACCCAATCGAACGTTTTGAACTAGACTACGATGATATTAACAATACTTGTCAAAAGTATTTAAAAGTATTATCTACTTTACCTTCAACAGATGAAAAATATGAAATTGAAACTCTTTTAAAACAAATAACAGACACTCTTTTAGATGCATATTTAGAATTAATGGAGGTTTGTTCTTCAACTGATGATGAAAAATACAATTTTATAAACAGTAAAGTTGAAGCTGCTGATATTATGTTTCAACGTATTACAAATACTGTTTCTTCATTTATTAAAAAAAATAAATAGATACAAAAAACTTATTAACTAATTCTATTTAATTAGTTAATAAGTTTTTTTTATTTTATTAATATTTATAAATTTATCTTTAAAATATTTTAATTATGTAAAAAATAATATAAAGATTAAATTACTAAATATTAATATACTAAACTTTTTATCAAATAATAATTTATTATTTAAAATGAATAAAGAAGAAAATACTAATGAAGTAAATAATAAAGAACATCAGAGTAGTGAAGAAGTAATAGAAGAACATCAGTGTGATGGTGAAGAAGTAGAAAAACATAATGGTGAAGAAGATGTAGAAGAAGAATGTGGTGAAGAAGATGTAGAAGAAGTAGAAGAAGTAAAAGTAGAAGAACAACAGAGTGATGGTGAAGAAGTAGAAGAACAACAGAGTGATGGTGAAAAAGTAGAAGAACAACAGAGTGATAGTGAAAAAGTAGAAGAACAACAGAGTGATGGTGAAAAAGTAGAAGAACAACAGAGTGATGGTGAAAAAGTAGAAGAACAACAGAGTGATGGTGTAGAAGTAGATGAAGTAGAAAAACAGAATGAATCAACAAATAATGAAGGAGAGAATATTAATGAAAAAACAAAAAAGAAAAAGAATAATAAAAAAGAATCTAAACATAAAAAAGAAATTAAACCTAAATTTTCTTCTAATTGTTTAAAATGTAATAAGTTATTTAAAAATGAATCTTTATATAATAAACATACATTAGAACAAGTGTGTTATAAAAATACTGAGCTTACATATTGTAAATTATGTAATATTACTTTAACTACTCATAATGACTATAAAACTCATTTATTTAGTTTAGACCATATAAATCAAATAGGATGTAATACTCTTGAAAAAATTAATAAACCTAATGATAAAACAATTCATTCTTTAGATCCTTATTTAAATAAAAATGAAGTAAAAAATATATCTTCAAAAAATTTAGGTTCTTCTTTTACTTTTGTATATGAAACTGGTTCTACACAAACAGTATCTTTAATAAATAATGAAACTCATAATGAAACTCATAATGTAAATACAACTATAAATACAAATGAACTTACAAATAATAATGATAATAATAATGTAACTAATAATACAAATGAACATACAAATAATAATGATAATTCTATAAACACTATTATTATTCCAGAACCAACATTAAGACAAACTAAAATTATAAATTTTTTAGAAAAACAAATTGCAGATAATAAACCTATACAAGATAGTGGTAATCTTTTTTATAAAATGTTAGATAATAAATTACAAATAGATGATTATAAAAATTTACAAAAAATTATTACACATCTTAACATTAATAATGACTATAAGAAAACTTATTTAGATACTATAAATCTTTTCATTTCATTTCTTGTTAAAGAAAAAACAAATAGAAAAACTATTTATAAAGATAAAGATATTTCTCAACTTGTTATTAATCTTACAAGTTAAAATTAATTTATAATAGTATATACTATTTTTTTTATTTTTTATTTTTTATTTTTTATTAAAAATTATTTTATACATTATATATAATACATAATAGAAAATGTTAAAAATAACAAAATCAAAGAAAAATTCTTTACCTAAATTAAGTATAAAAGATATTAAAAAAAATGAAATAACTACAATAATAATTTCAATTATATACAATATATTTGTTTTAGCTTATATATTAAATTTAGAAGGTAAAGACTGTCATTGTTTTCGTGATTGGAGACATGATTTTATGAAATATTATAGTATTTCACTTATAGTATGGGGTTTAATAACAATTGGATTAATTATTTACAATGTTAATAATGAACTTATTAATGTTATTAGACAAATATCTATGTTTGCTTATTTAGTAAATGTATGGTGTTTATATAGTTATATAGGTATATTAGATACTATAAATTGTAAATGTGCTATAATAACATCAAAAAAAACCCATTATTTTCTATATTTATTTAGATATATTGTTGTAGGATTATTATTTATATCATTATTATATATTTTATTAATATTATTAAAATAATTCATATTTAAATTTATAAAAATATTTATATATATTAAAGTATATTTAATAAAAATAATTTATTAATAAATTAGAATGTCTTTTCGTAATAAAATTATAATTGGAACAATAGCTACATTAAGTATACTATTAATTTTTTTTATTATATTTACAATAGAAATATTTAAAGAAAATACTGAAACTATAAAATGTCATAATATTGATACAAATTTTAATAATGGAAAAACTAAAGTTAATTTTAGTGGAACAGATTATGTTAAATTAATTGATGATAAATTAGTGGATAAATCAATATCTGGTGTTTCTTTTGGTAAAAATAAAATTAGTCATATATACAGTGCATTCTCTATTGTATTATTTTGGTTTTTAATTATAGGTTTTTTTATATATAAAGGTAAAAAAATATTTAAAAATAAAATAAGTATAGGAATATTTAGTACTTTATTTCTATTTTATGTACCATATTTTGTTATAATTACAATTAAAATATTTAAAAAAGAAACATTGAAACTAATATGTCCTCAACTTGATTTAGATACAACAGAAACTTTAGATAAAGTTAAAATAACTAAGTTGATTAAAGATGAAGATGTTAGTAAAACAAAAACATTAACAACCATACCTTTTGAAACAAGTGAATTAGGATTTATAAAAGCTTTTACAATAATTCTATGGATTATTATTATCCCACTTATAATAGTTTTAATTAAAATGTAAAATAATTTAATTTTTAATTTTTATATATTTTTAAAATTAAAATATTGTTATAAATTAATATATTTAAAATAAATTACAATTACAATAATGTCTATGTCTAATATATCTTCTTTTATAAACAATAAATATGTAATTACAACTTTCATTATTGGCTTAATTATTTGGATAATATTAATTTTTGTAGGTATGGGCTATATAACTGATAAAGTTATTAATGACTATGATGTTATAGAAAATAAAACTGGTGAAAAACATGAAGTTATTAAATTTTCTAAAAATCAAGAAAGAATTTCTAAAATGGCAATTATAATGTTCTGGATATTGTTTGTTCCTTTAAGTATTATGGCAATACTTTTACTTAAAAATAAAATGTAAAATATATATTATTTAAATCTTCAAGGGTGTAAAAAGTGAATTTAATATTAAAATAATTAATATGATTTTACTCTAATTCCTGTCTCGCTCATACCAATACTGGTTACAATATTAAATTTTATTTTCCTTTGTGTTAATTTTTTATGAACTTCAATTATATTATTACAACCTAAATAACTAAAACCAGATTTTAATCCTCCATTTATTTGTTCTATTACATCTACAACACTTCCAGATAATTCTTGTTCTCCATCTACGCCTTCTGCTGTAAATTTAGTTTTTAATTTATTTTCTTTTATAGTTTCTTTTTTAGTTTCTTTATCATTATTATTTATAGTTATAGTATTTAAATTTGTTTTTTCTTGTTTACTTAAATTTGCCATTGTAGATGCCATACCTCTTATATATTTAAATCTTTTTCCATTTCTATAAATAATTGTTCCTGGACTTTCTTCAGTTGATGCTAATGTTCTGCCTAACATTATTGCTGAAGCACCACACGCTATAGCTTTCATTTTATTACCTGTTTTTCCTAAACTACCACCATCACATATTATATTAGGATTAGTTTTATTTTCTATTTTATATTGATAACATTCTGAAACAGCACTAAATTGTCCTTTGCCGATACCAGTTTCTAAACGTGTAGTGCAAATACTTCCATTACCAACACCAACACGAATACAATCAACATCATAATTAGATAATGCTTTATATCCTTGCCAATTACATACATTACCAACCATTAATACAATATTTTTATATTTATTTCTAATAGTTGTAATTGCTTTAAATACATTTTCATTAAAACCATTGGCTACATCTATACATATTAAATCAACACCAACCGCTATTAATTTATCTAATCTTTCTAAATAATCACCTATAATACCAATAGCAGCACCTACACATAAAGATCCATTATTATCTATACAAGCTTTTTCTTTATTATTTTCATAATGTTTTATATTATTTAATGTAATTAATCCAACTAATTGTGAATTATTTACAATAGGTATTTTCTCTATTTTACGTTCTAACATTAATTCTTTAGAAATACTTAATGTTGTTTCTAATGAATGATTAGTCATAGATATATCTAATGTTATCAAATTTTTTGTCATAAATTCTTGTGCTGTTAATATAATATTATTATTATCATCACAATCTTCTATATGTTTTTGTTTTTCTATCATATATTCAATATCACGATGAGTTATAATACCTAATAATTTATTATTACTATCCACTATACAAAAAGAAGATACATTATATTGTTCGCGTAAATTTTCAATTTCATCAATTGAAGTTTCTGGAGATACTTTATATGGTTCAGTTATTATATATTGTAAAAAACGCTTTACTTTCATTACTTGAGAAACCTGATTATCTATACTCATATAACGATGAATAATACCTAATCCGCCATTTGTTGCCATTTTAATAGCCATTTCTGTTTCTGTTACAGTATCCATTGGACTGCTTATTAATGGTGTTTTAATTATTAATTTTCTTCCATTTGTACCAATATTAGTTTCTAAATTAATAGAACTACGTGTTGAAATATTACTTAATAATGGTTCCATCAAAACATCATCAAAACATAATGATTGACCTAAATTCATTTTAGTAAAATTTATTAGATATTAGATATTATATATTAGATATTATATATTAGATATTATAACTTTTATTTTATAACTAAAAATAAATAATATACTTATTTTTATATTAAAACGATTATTATAAAAATAAAGTAAATTAAAAAATAAATTAAAAAATAAAATTAAAAATAAAATTAAATTAAAATAATTTAATCTAAATCATCCAATATATCTTTTGTAGATATATTATTAATTTTAATATTAGAATAATTATTATAATTAGTATGATTTTTATCTTTTTTATCTATAAAATCTTTTATATGTAATATTGATTCATTATCAAATATCATAAAATACATAAATAATAATGGTAAAAAATGAAATATTGTTTTATCTAACGCATAATCTATTTTATCCATTTTATTCACTTGATTTATATTATTTATTTTATTATTATATTTATTTTGAGTAATATTATTATTTAATTGTAAAATAGTTTTTATTATGTTTGGAGTTTCATTATTTTCATTATTTTCATTATTTTCATTATTTTCTATTTGATTAAATATATATACTAATTTAAATAATTCTATTGATACATTCTGTAGCGCTAATTCAAAATCCATTAATTGTTCATAATCTATTTTACCATCATTAATATAATTATGAATATTTTCACCAATATACTTATAATTTTTATTAATTCTATTCATTCTATCGTCAATATTTTCAATATATTCTATTACTTCCATTTTAGTATTTTTTTACTTATTAATATTAAATATTATATAAATAGTTTTTATTCGCATAGTATATAAATTATAAAATATAACAATTAAAAATAAAAAATAAAAAAATATAAAATTACTTAAAAACTAATCTATATCTATATTATCATAATTTGGTGGTTTATCATAATTTAAATAATTATTTTCATTTAATTCATTATTTTCTAAATTATTATTTATATTATCTATTTCATCATAAGCAGGAAGACTATTTATAATATATATTTTTGCTTTTTCTTTTTTTTTACAACAACAACATAAAAAACTTATCAATAATAATAAATAAAATAAAAATAAAAGATTTATACTTCCATAATATCTATCCGTTACTATTGTATCGTTTGTTTGTATTTGTAGAGTGTTTTCATTTATACATTTGCATAAACAAATTGATACTTCATTTGAATTATTATCTATACAATCTATACTTAATAATGATGTTATCTTATTATTATTTATTATATTTACATATTCGATTATAATATCTTTACATACATTTGAACAATAATCTATTATTTTAGTAGATACAATTGATGTAAAATTTAGTATATCATAAATAATCATTTTATTATTTTAGATATTTTAGATATTTTAGATATTTTAGATATTTTAGATATTTTAGATATTTTAGATATTTTATTATAGTTTGTTATTTAATTATATTAATATAAAAAAATTAAAAATTAAAAATTAAAAATTTAAATAATATTATTTTATTAACATAAATATTAATATTATTTTTAAATTATTATAATTATTATAATTATTATAATTATAATTATTATAATTATTATAATTATTAAGCATCTTCTTCATCCGTAAGAATTACCTTTTTTTCCTTTTTAGTTTTAGGAGTTTTAGGTTCTTTAGGTTCTTTAGGTTCTTTAGGTTCTTTAGGTTCTTTAGGTTCTTTAGGTTCTTTAGTTTCCTTAGGTTCTTTTTTTGATGATTTTTTAGTAGTAGCTTCTTCATCAATTTCTAAATCTTGATCTTGATTAGATTTATTATCATCTGTTTTACCAATACTTTCATCAATTTGAATATCTTCAGCTTCACCTGCTAATTTCTTAATACGTGTTGTTTCAATTGCTTTCCATTTTTCAAGTTCTACATTATATTTTTCTTTTTCTTCATGATAAATAGTTTCATAAGGTTCTTTGTCTTTATCAGAAAGTTCTTTCCACATTTTACCAGCTTCAGTAGTAATTTTAGTATTAAGTTTATCAGTTTCACCTTGTTTAATTAATTTTTCTTTAATCGCAGAACGATTATCATTTAAATAACGAAAATATCCACTTACAGGAGCTTTTGGTTTTTCTGCTGAAATATCACCATTCTTAATAGCATCAGCTTTAAGATTTTCATATTGAGAATTATATTCATTTTTTTGCTTTAAAGCATCATTAATATATTTTTCTTTTTTTACATCAGAAAGTTCATTCCAAGTTGAACTAGCATTCTTCAATTCAAATTTAATCTCTTTACTTTTACAATCTGTAGCATAATATTTGCAATATAAATTATAAGCAGACTTAGGTTTAGTTAATCCATCAGGTTTAAATGTTTCTTTAACTTTTTTTTCACGTTTGTTTTGAGTTTTAATTAATTTTTCAAGTTCTTCAATAGATTTACCCCAATAATGATTAAGAATAGATTCATATTCAGACTCATCAAGCTTAAATACAGTTTTAAAATCAATTAGAAATTCTTTAAAAAATTTAGCTTCACCTGAATTTGTTTTCAAACGTCCATACCAAATACTATGAGTTTCCATTTCTTCGTTTTCTTCAGGTTTAGTTTCCTTTAATTCTTTTTTACTTGTTTTGGTAGACATTATTTAAAATAATTAGTTTATGTTTAAATTAAACTTAAATGCTTTTAATATAATATTAACTTATTCTATAATTTATATATTTTATATTTAATGTAAAAAAATCAATTTTTTATATTACTATTTTTATATAAAAAAAATAGATAAAAAAATAGATAAAAAAATAATTTTATTTATTATTTTTAATTTAAAAATATAAAAAATTATTAAACTAATTAAAATTAAATTATTATATATAAAAATGGATATAGATTATACTTATTCTATATATAATTTATCTTTACTATCTGAAACAGATTTGTTATCATTTAATATTGATTATATTGAAAATATAAAACAATATTATAAATGTAATAATGATATCTATAAAATTATAATAGATGAAATTATTAAACTTAAAAACACTATTGAATTTAATATTTGGTCAAATGAATATTATAATGAATGTATTTTACTTGAAAACTTTTTAAAAAATATTAATGAAAATAATATAAATAAACCTATTAAATATTATAATTGTAATTATTGTAAAAGTTCAAAACAAAAAAAAGAATTAAAAAAATGTGCTAAATGTAAATTAATATATTATTGTAGTTTTGCTTGTCAAATACGCGATTGGAATAATACTATTGAACCTCATAAATCTATATGTATTGAATATAAACTTGAAAATGAACTTGAAAATGAACTTGAAAATGAACTTGAAAATGAACTTGAACATGAACTTGAAAATGAAGTTGAAAATGAACTTGAAAATGAACTTGAAAATGATAATCTCAATGAAACTAATAGTTATAATAGATATACATATAATTGTCTATATAATTCTTAATTTATTATTTTATATTATATTTTCTATTAAATTTGTTTATTTTCTATTAAATTTGTTTATTTTCTATTAAATTTGTTTATTTTCTATTAAATTTGTTTATTTTCTATTAAATTTAATTTAAAAATTGATTATGTAAAATAATATATTATCGTATTATTTAATATTATTTATAAAATTAATATTATACATATACTTATTATTATAAATATTATAATTATATAATAATATGGGTGTTCCTGGATTATTTGCGTCTCTTGTAAAAAATTATAATAAACAAGACTCTAAAATTATAAAACAAACTATTGATAATGATTTACCCAATCATTTATATTTAGATTTTAATGGAGGAATTTATCAAGTTTTAAGAGATGAAATTAAAACTGAAGAAACACTCATTATTCATACAATTGATTATTTAGAAAAATTATGTAAAATTATACCTAATTTAAAATTTATTTATATAGCAATTGACGGTGTGTGTCCTCGTGCTAAAATGGAACAGCAACGTCAACGTCGCTTTCATTCAATTTGTAAAAAAAATCGTTCTACTAAAATTAATCAATTATTCGGCAATGACCTCGATAAATCTTCAGTTAATACTAATATTGATACTAATATGATTACCCCTGGAACACGATTTATGCACCAACTTTCTATAGAAATAAAACGTAAACTTAAAGAAGAAGGTAATACTATTTTTAAAAATAAAAAAATTATTTTTAGTGATTCATCAATACCACAAGAAGGAGAACATAAAATTTTACAACATATTAAAGAAGCCGAACACCTTTCTATTAATGGAACCGAACAAGAACAACTTCTCTATGGTTCAGACCATAATACTATTATTTATGGTTTGGATGGAGATTTAATTTATTTATCACTTACTACACATATACCTAATATATATCTTTTTAGAGAAGCTTCTGAATATGGCAACTTAGCAGTTTTTCATTCTGGAAAACCTTATTTATTTATGGATATGAATATCTTGCAAAATGCTATTATTGATTATTTTCATAAATATTGTGGAATTATAGATGCTACAAAAATAAATCAGTATATTGATGATTATGTATTTTTAGGTATGATTTTAGGTAATGATTTTATGCCTAAACAATATTGGTTTAGTATTCATGAAGGCGGATACGAAAGATTATTATCTGCTTATTTTCAAATTCATAATCATACCGAACAATTTCTTGTAAATGTAGTGTCTATGCAAATTAATACAGAAATGTTGTGCGATTTATTATTTATTATTAAAGAACAAGAAAAAGAAACCATTGATAACTTATTTGAGAAACGTAAAAAACTACGTATTAGAGTTAAAGATGAAATGACTGAAAGAGAAAGACAACAATTATTAGCAGATATGTATCCTTTACAACATCTTTATGTAGAAAAAGCCATTGAACCACATAAACAAGGTTGGCAATCAAGATATTATAAAACCTGTTTTAATATGGATAATAATAATGAAAATTTAGAAATGATATCACAAACTTATTTAAAAACATTAGTATGGAATTTTCTCTATTATTTTGATGAATGTCCATCTTGGGATTGGTATTATCCATACGCTTATTCACCTACATTTACTGATATTTATAACGAACTTGTTAAACATAAAAATATTAATGTTACTACAACCAGTAAAGTTTTCCAATTTGGTAAAACATCACCAGTTAATCAACAAACATTATTATTTATGGTATTACCTTTCGCAAGCCGAAAATATATTATAAATGATGCTAAATTACAATTAGAAACGGAAAAATCACCTATGAATATTTATTTCCCAAAACAATATAGTTTAAATGTTGCTTTTCATCGTTATTATTATGAATGCACACCTATTATTTATAAAATGGATTTAGTAAAAGTTAAACATTTTATAAAAGAATGTAAAATGACAGCAGAAGAAAAACAACGTAATGTTATTGGTGAATTACTTATTATTGAATAATTACTTTTTATTAATTATTTTCTATTTATTAATTTTTATTAATTTTTTTATTTTTTATAATTTATATTAAAATATATATTAAATATAAATAATAACTATAAAAATTATGATTAAAACAAAAAAACCTATATGTCCTTCTGGATATAATCTTAAAAATGCTTATAAAACAAAACGCGGTAATATTATACAATCAAGATGTATTCAAAATACTGGATTAATTTCACCTGGTAAAAGTATAAATAAAAAATTAAAAATGATAGCAAATTCAAAAAAACGTTCTTTAAAAGCTATTAAATATAGTAAAAAATATAGTATTCCAATAAGAGAACGTTGTAAAGAAGGAGAAACATTAAGACGAGGGTATACACGTAAATCTTATAATAGAAGACAAGGTAAATATAAAGGATTACATTATAGACACGCAGTTGTTGCTCCTGGATGTATAAAGAAAAGAGGTAATAAAAATATTCCTACAAGAACAGAAAAACAAAAAAGCAAAAGAAGTATTATTATTCTTGATAAAGACGACCATTTATTAAGCGAATATGGCTATTTTGATGTTGCTAATAAACCTAAAAGCGAACGTATTTTATCATTACATAAACTCATAACTCATTTTTTACCAATTAAAGGAGAAATGGCTACATATAATTATATTATAAAAGCACTTAACGCCAGATATATACTTAATAAAAATAGTAATCCTAAAACTGCTCTTATATTTAAATCAGACCAAAAAACAATTAGTAAATTTTATAAAACTATAAAAAATAAAAACTAAATAGAAATTATATAAAAAATATATAGAAATTATATAGAAATTAAATTATAAGATTTAGTTTATTTATTTTTATTTAATTTCTATTTAGTTTTATTTAGTTTTTCTAATAATTCAATATAACTATCCCAATAAATATTAGGGCTATCTTCGTGTTTAAAACATATATCTTCATCATCATTAATAATATTATTTTTACATCTAATTAATTTATTTTTATAATTTCTTATATAAGTACATCTTTTACTATCTGGATAACTATTAGTTTTAGACTTTTTAAATAATAAAGGTTTTTTATTATAAGCAATATCAGCTTGTTTCATTTTTTTTAAATCATCTTTTAATTGGGATTCTTGTTTAATAATACCTTTTCTGTCTTTTCCAAATACTCTATCTTTATATACTTTATAGTCAATTAAGTTTTTAGGTTTTTTACTATAAATATAAGTTAATTCTTCTTCGAGTTCATCATCTGTTGTATCTGGCGTATCTGTTGTATTTATATTATTAGTAGATGATGATGTATCTATTTCTATATATTTTTTATATATATATTTAGTTACATAATTTTCTAATTTATTCATTTGTTTTGATAACATATCTATATTTGAAGAAGTCATATTTAAATAGAAAATAACTATAAATATTAATTAATTTTAAAGTATAATTTAATAGTTTACTATATTTTTTTCAATTTTTTATGTTAATTAATACATCATTTTAATATATTATAAAATTGATTAATTTAAAGATAAACTTTTAAATTATAAATATAATTGTAATTAAAATAATACTTAAAGAACAAATTACAATTGTGACATATTAGTTTAAAAATGGATATTATAAATAGTGATGAGTATAGTCATAAACTTATTTCTAAAGAAAAAAAAAATAAAAAACATAAAGATAAACAAGATAAAAAACACAAAGATAAAAAAGATAAAAAAGATAAAAAACACAAAGATAAAAAAGATAAAAAAGATAAAGAAGAAGCTATTGAATTTAAAGTTTCACCTGTATCTATTTCTACTTGTACTGTTTTAACTAATTTAAATTCAAAATTAAATCTCGGTTTAATTAGTAGATTTATACCTATTCATGACCAATATTCAAAAGTTCTTGATGATAAAAGTGGAGGTATTTATAATTTAGAATTTTATGGTAATTGTGCTCGTGGTGAAACATTAATTGATAAAATTAAAGATGAATTTAATAACCAAGCTACTATTAAATTTAAATATTGGGGTTTTAGATGTGTAAATGTTAAATTTTTTGCAAATGGTAAATTACAAATGACAGGCTTAAAATATGAAAATGAAGCTAAAGAAATAGCACAACTATTAATTAATATTATTAATAATATTACTATAACAGTTAAAACATCAATTGAAAATATTATTAATAATAGTGATAGTAATAGTAATAGTGATAGTAATAGTAATAGTAATAGTGATAGTGATAGTGATAGTAATAATGGTAATAAAAATGATTTTCAATTAATATATGATAAACATACAAATAATGTATTTTATTACAGAAAATATTATGATAGATTTTTAATACCTTATGAATTTGATACAGATATAATCTATAATGCTAAATGTTTAGATAATTTTAATATAAAAGATAAAACTGTTAATTTTAATAGAAAAAATTATGTAAAAGAAATACATGATTCTTATAATGATACTATTGAAAGTAAACATACATCATTCCTGAAAGAAAATGAATGGTATGATGATAATACTATTAAAACTATTATTACAAAAATAGAACATATTAAATATTATTTTACATTTGAATTAGAACAAGCATTAATTAATAGTTATACTTTAATAGATATAAAAAAAAACATTGAAGGTATTATAAAAAAATATACTGATTTTAAATTTACACCATTAGATAAAATATTAGGTAATATTCATAAAAATTTATACAATGATGATGAACAAACAATAAGCAATCTTAAAAATGAAATTTTTAAATTTAATAAACAATACATAAATTTATTAGAGAAAAAAATTAATAGACTTGTTAATATTCGAACTATTGATATATCTATTTGTAATTTTGTTAAAAACTATTTAATAGAAGAAGGGAAAATTGAAGAAGGGAAAGTAGAAGAAGGGAAAGTAGAAGAAGGGAAAATTGAAGAAGAAAAAATAGTAGAAGGGAAAGTAGAAAATAATATAATAACTATTCCTCTTGAAAAATTAGAATTAAATAATACTATTATTACCGAACCACATAATTATAATATTACAGAAACACAAACTGTTTTAATTAATAGCGATTTATCAATTAATCATAATATAGATTTAAAAAGAATCTCTAAAATATTAAAACGGGAAGGATTATTTAATACATATGAACCAGATGACTATCCTGGTGTTTTAACAAAATATTATTATAATGATAATAATGATATACAAGGTATCTGTAATTGTCCTATTCATTGTTCTACACGTGAAAAACATTCTATATGTACCAAAATTACAATATCTGTGTTTAGACCTGGTAGCATTATTATTACAGGAGCCCGTAAACTTATTCACTTAATGTCAGCACACGATAAAATTTTAGAAGTATTGAAAAATAATATTGAATATGTAAAAGGTATTGATAATGAAGATGATAATAAACAAATTGCTATTTTAAATAATGAATTTAGAAAAATTTCAAAAAAACCAAGACTCTTCTTTATAAAAAAAGAACAAATTGTAAATTAGAATAAATAAACTTGTATAATAAATTAAAAATTAATTAAAATAAATTAAAAATAATATTATATATATATAATTATTAGTTAATTTTTACAAACAATATTTTATAAATTTACCATAATCTTTTTTTATTTTTTCCCAAACATTGTTTGGTATTTTATTTACCATATTTAATTTTAAAAATTTATTATTTTCATTAGTCATAAATAATTGATGATACATAATTATTTGTGGATTAACTTTTATAAATGAATCGTCATTAATTTTTGATAATTTTTTCTTTTCAGCAAAACAAGATTCATATATATCTTTAGTACCTTTCTTTAATTTTGCTAAATTTATAAAATTACCTATACCTAATGACATCATTATATTATCATCTTCCGTATCAAAACGTTTTACATTAGGCTCTAATTTTTGTAATTCTTCCTCTTTATACATTTGACGAATAAATCCCCCTTCTTGTTCTTTTATTTCTTTTTCAATTATTGATGATGATGATAATGATGATGATGATGAATCAATATTTGTTTTTGATTCAGGAATAGGTTCAACAGAATCTAAAACTTCATTCACCTCTATTATACTTAAACGCTGTTTGTCTGCTTTTGATAATTCTTTATAAGGTTTCTTAGATTGATAAGGATTTAATGTAGATTGTAAAGTTCTATATAATTCTCCACTTAATTTACGAACTTTTGTCATTTTTCTTGGATTAATATAATGTTCTTTACACCATTTATTCAATGATGGACTACTCTTAACATCATATTCATTTTCATCATCATCATCTAATGTAAATTCAATATTGGGATTAATTTCTCCTATTTTACTATTTATTTGAGATTCTGTTATAATGTTATTTATTTTATTTTGTTGTGCTTTATCTTCTTTTATTTTATCATCTTTTATTTTTACAGCAACTGCTAAATACATTTTATAAGCTTTTAATATTGACATATAATCACCATAATGATGCTCAAATGACTTCATTATTTTCTTATGTTTGGCTAATTCTTTATTATTCCATTCTTTTGATTTCTTTTTATCTGGATAAAATTTACTTAAAATACTATCTATTCTACCTTCAGCAGTTATTGATAACGCAATAATATCACAAACCGAACGAGAACAACCATAAAAATGAGATGCTATTAATGACCTCGCAAAATTTGGGTCTAATGACCTAAATTTAGATAAAGCCAAACCCATTGATGTTATTTTACCTTCATTATTAATATCTGTAATTGCTCCTAAAGCATAAAGAGTATTTAAAGCATTTATTATAAATTTTTCGTGAGGAGGTGAAATAAATTCATCTAAAAATAATCTTAGTTGTTTTATTGTATTAATATCTGACATTTTTAATAAATCTAATATATTCATTGTAATATCTTGTTTTTCTATTGATGGAGTTGGAAATTCTTCAAATCTTTCAAAATCATTTTCACTATAAAGATGAATACATAACCCTGGAGATGTTCTACCTACACGTCCTCTGCGTTGTTTTACAGCACTTTGTGCTATATTACTTTCCAATAATCTACTTACTCTCATAGTAGGTTCATAAGAAGCCGTATATTCTAAACCCGATTCAATCACATATTTAATACCCTCTACTGTTATTGATGATTCAGCAACATTTGTTGTAAAAACAATCTTTCTTGTATAAGGATAACCATTACCTTCTTTATCTTTAATTAATTTATAAGCATTTTCATCAACTGCTAATGTTTGTTTTTTTTTTTGTGTTT
>Ga0206129_10003977_pt1 | contig 16643 bp, 10 predicted proteins | sample Helgoland_Spring_8_FD_148616 | JGI IMG/M metagenome (GOLD analysis project Ga0206129, IMG submission 148616) | Pelagic subsurface seawater microbial communities from Kabeltonne, Helgoland, North Sea - Helgoland_Spring_Bloom_20160502_2 | ecosystem: Environmental > Aquatic > Marine > Epipelagic ...
TCTCCCCCTCGCTCGAGTAAAGCGGCACCTTGGTCACCACCATCCAGTTAATCGAATTATTCGGATCCGGTGCCATCTCCACACGATCGACGATGCTCTCGCCTGTTTCAAACACATGGCGATCATCCTGCATATATCCACGAGCCCGATCCTCTGCAAAAATCTCCAAATCCGTCTTACCGACCATATCCAACTCCCGCTCAAAACCACACATCCGCGCCGCTAACTGATTCGCCAGCATCACGCGACCCTGCATATCTTTGGCGACAAAATAGACATCCGGCAAATAATCAAACAGGGGCTGAAGTTCAGCGCCATGCAAACGCGCGCGAAATCGTTCGCGGGCGCACAGCGCCTGTTCGTCCAATGGTTGATGATCACTCATTTCAGTCATGTTATACAGCACTTGTCAGCTGAAACACCAAGTCTAAACCACGGCGCAGGTCAGACCTTGGAGCAGCACCTCAACGATAGCGAAGGCCTGCTGCACTCCGCACAAGCCCTGGGTCAGTCCTACGATGCCTTCCGCAAAAAATACACCCGGCTGACAGGCCACGCGCCGAAACACACCATGCTCAACTGCCAAATGGAACAAATTGCCTCGATCTATTTCAAGCTACGCTCACTTAAAAACTTTTTGTACTTAAGGAACAGGTGGTTCGCGCGCTCAGGGTTGTCGGATATCAAATTAATCTCCTCCGAGAGATCATCCAACAAGTAGTAGAGTTCAAAACGCTTCAGGTCCTGCGCCTCTGGACCTCCGCCACGCTTGGAAGCAATTAATTTCCAATCCCCGACGCGAATACAATCGGGGGTATTGACCATCGCAGGTCGTGAATGACGCACATCCGGCGTTCGCATCGAAGCCAGAAAGCTATGGCTGTCTCTGATAGAACCCAAATACATGTCCTCCGCAGGCACTTTTAACACATCCGCGAAGGTCGCAAAGACATCGGTAAAGTTGATGGTACTCGCCGTAACGCTTGATTCCCGAATCTCGCTAGGCCACTTCACTATGAACGGCACGCGATGTCCGCCCTCATACGAAAAAGCCTTACTGCCGCGCAAAGCACCTGCCGCACGATGCCGGTATTTTTTAATCTCAGCTGCGAGCCATCGAGGGCCGTTATCACTGGTGAAAATCAGAATCGTATTTTGCGCAAGGCCAGACTCTTTCAACGCAGCGTGTACCCGCCCCACTTCCGCATCCAGTTGCATGACAAAATCACCGTAAGCCCCGGCTCCGCTTTTGCCGGCATATTCTTTTTCCGGCAACCAAGGTGCGTGCGGAGACGCCAGTGCATAGTAGAGGAACAGTGGCTGATTCCCCTCCGATTCTACGTGGCGATGGATAATGCTGACCGCCTCATCACACAAAGTGGCACCCACCATCTCGGGATCATAGCCCGGCGCAATACTTCCAGATGCCCATGTTGCTCGCTTTTGTTCTAGACCTTGACGATCTCCTCGCCCCGAAAACCCTTTGGTCCACTCGGTCGGTTTGTTAACTGGACTGCGATCTCTGATATAAAAATAAGGCCCTGCACCAGGAGACGAATGAATGCCAAAAAAAGTATCAAACCCACGATCCAAAGGCCCACCCGAGAGCGCTTTGGAAAAATCAAAGGCAGGCTTGTCGGCTGAGGTGACCATCTCAAATCCGAGGTGCCACTTCCCCACCATCGCGGTCTTGTAACGATTATCGCTAAACATTGTGGCAAGCGTTGCCTCGTGTTCCGAAATAATCGGAGCCCCCTTTTTCAAGAGCCTATTCCTAACACCTGTGCGTGCTGGATTAACCCCCGTCAGCAAGCCGTAGCGAGATGGTGTGCAGGTACCGGATGCCGAATGAGCATCCATAAAACGCAGACCTTCTGCAGCAATCTGATCAATATGCGGCGTCGCAATCTTGGAATCTGAATTATAACAAGAGACATCTCCATAGCCCATATCATCGGCAAGAATAATGACCACATTCGGATAAGCGCTTGCCGTGGCAAGACGAGTGAGATGATCTGCAACCTCGGCAACACTTAATAGCGGATAAAGTGCGAGTAACCCGATTAATCGTATCGATCTTTCGAATATCATAAAGATTCACGCCTACATTAGCTTGGGAGCCTTAACAGGATCTCCCACTGATTGAATGAGTAGTTTAAGCTCGGATTCCATCTGCTCAAGGACTTCGCTGTATTCGGGATTTCCATACAGATTCCGCATCTCATCAGGATCGCGTTTCAGGTCAAACAACTCCCATTGGTATGCGTCATCCATGCCCGGATAGTGAATCAGCTTATACTCTGCTGTGCGCACCCCGATCATTTCGGGCAAGTTATTCTCTCCGTGACTGTAGAAATGATAGTAAGAGGCATCACGCACCTTTTCGGCACGACCTTCGAGAATAGGCTTCAGCGAATACCCTTGCATGTCATCCGGAATCGGGAGCCCCGCAAAATCCAAGAGTGTCGGCGCCAAATCGACATGATTGACCATCGACTCATGCACCGAACCAGCCTTAATTTTACTAGGATAGCGAACGATCAAAGGTTGGTGCAGCGCCGGTTCATACATCCACTGCTTGTTGTAGAAACCATGCTCCCCCAGCGAGAATCCTTGGTCGGAGGTATAAATCACTAGGGTATTCTGATCCAAGCCACTCTGCTCCAGATAATCGAGTACGCGGGTGATGTTATCATCCACTCCCATCACTAAACGGTAATAACCTTTAATATAATCCTGATAAATAGCCCGGGTTAGCTCGTCTCGGGAAATGCCTGGATTCTGTTTTTCCAACTGCTTGCGAAGCTGCTGCCAAGGGGGGCCCAATAGCAAGCGGTTACTACGCATGGTCTCAGCAATCGCCGCTGGTGTCCGCCCTTCATAATCATCCAGCAGTGTCGCTGGTTCGGAAATGACTACATCCTTCAAAAAGTCCTCATAGCGCTTTGCAGGCGAATAAGGCGCGTGCGGGGGTTTCGGATGTAGCAGTAGGCAAAACGGCTTGGTTTGATCTCGATTTTTGATCCAGCCCAGCGCCTCATCGGTCATTACATCATTGTTATAACCGATCAGCTTGCGGCCGCCTTTAAACGCACTCTTGCGATCTTTCGGCGACCACGCCACCCAAGTCTCGCCCTTTTCCCATACGGTCGGGTCCTGTGCCATGCCCTGCATTTTCATCACGCAATAATGGTCAAACCCGGTCGGCTCGGAGAGCAGATGCCATTTGCCAAACAACGCGGTCGCGTAGCCCGCGGCTTGCAGCAGCTTAGGAAAAGTCCGCTGTGAGCCGTCGAACTCTTGATTAAGATGCGTGACCCCATTGCGGTGCGAGTACTTACCAGTCAACACCGCCGCACGTGCCGGCGTGCAAAACGAGTTCGGGGTGAGCGCGTGCTCGAAACGCATGCCCCCGTCCGCCAGCCGATCTAGCCCCGGGGTCTGGATGTCCTTGTTCCCATAGCAACTAATGGCGTTTTTCGAATGGTCATCCGCCATGATGAACAAAATATTCGGCTTAGAAGGCCCTGCGTGCGCTAGATTTAGTAACGACAACAGCCCGATCCCGATGGCTTTATGTAGCATTTTTGTCATTCGATTTATTTGATGATTATGGTGATGCTGCTTCAACCCTCAGTTACCGACACTGGCACATTCATGGCCTCAAGAACAAGCGTTGACAGAAAACGGTTGCCCTCCTCGTTCAAGTGCACCGTGTCCTTCGTCAGAATGCCTTGCTCAGCTTGCTCCGGATTGTGCTCCTTTAAATAATCGATGAACGCTTTTCTCAGGTCGAGCATTTGCGAGCCAGTCTCCTTGGCGACCTTGCGGCTGATGTCCGCATACTGATCGAGCATCTGGTCTTCTGAATTCGATCCGTCCGACTTTTCACCAATGACTGTAGGCGTACATAGTATGACGCGCGCACCGACATCGTTGATCTTTTCAATCATATCCTTTAGGCCGCTTTCGAAAACCTCAGGCGTGGTTCCCTTCTTGCCGCGTGCGACGACTTTAGGATGGGTCCAGTGCCAGACATCATTGATACCGATATAGATCATCACGATCGACGGATTCTCTTGCAGCACGTCGCGGTCCAAACGCTGTTGGCAGTTAGGCACTTTATGTCCACCGATACCAGCGCCGACGACCTGAATGTTCAGTTCGGGATATGCCTTAGCGATCGCTTCGGAGGTCAACGTCACATAGCCACCCGGTCGCGCGCCCAGCGCTGTGATCGAGTCGCCCAGAAAGACGATTCTATCATTTTCTTTAAGCGACTCGTTCGCAGATGCGGCGCTGGCGCACAATAGTGCACAGACCAACCCTGTTAATACTCCAGTTATTTTTATCAAATTCCTCATATTGTTATCACCTCTATTTACCTTCCAGTGCATTCAGCGCATAGCTGGAGAACTTCACCTTCTTTTTCTTCACCATCCCCATGTCATCCACCTGCGGGTAGGAAACCATGAAGCCGTGCTCATCAATTAGATTGAACAAATAGTGCGTTGCCCCCACCGGCAGCTCTGCGGTCAAAGAACCATCTTCATTGACCACAGCTTTATAGCGGAACCACTCTTCATAATTCTCTCCTCCGTTCAGTGTCACCATAAAATACCCTTGAACCACTTTAGAACCGTTCTCCTTGAACGACAGCGAAACGGTCTCTCCTTTACGCTGCGCCTTCAGCGGCGTGCACACCTTGTCCTTATTCGGCAGCGGGTATTTGGTGTGCGGGTTAAAGTAAGACCAGGACGCGTCCATGGCATCCAATTCTTGCAGCAGTTGCTGCTTCATGGCCTGTGCCTTTTCAGGCATGGTCATTGCGAGGTTGTTTGCCTCCTCGATATCCACCCGGGCATTCCTGTCACCATAGAGTCGGTAAAGTTCCAGTTCGGGTAGGCGATTGGGCACCCCATCGACCTGGCCGTAATTATAGATCAACTTGTAGCCTCCGATACGAATCGTGGACTGCGGAGTATTGCCATGTGGAAAATGATGTATCATCGTATTTCGAACTGCTCCGGACGAGTCCTTAACCAAATCCGAATCCTCCGAATTGGTGCTCAGTAGTGTGGACAGGTCGCTGCCATCGAGCTCAACGCCGGCTTGATTTTCGGTATTCGTCCACGATAGAATCGTCGGATAGAAATCGAGCCCATTTGCCAGCACATCACTGTCGACCCCGCTTTGAATGCCAGGGCCGGTGATGATCAACGGCACACGGGTGCCGCCCTCCTTGGCGCTGCTCTTGCCCTTGTCCAAAGGCACGTTGCTGGTGTAGGTCTCCCCTGAGCCCTCACAGCCACCATTGTCCGAAGAAAAAATGACATAAGTATTCTCAATAAGTTTGTGCCCCGGCCAGCGCGGGTCGTCCGTGGTCTCCAAATAATCGAGCAGATGGCCGACATAGGCATCAAGCATTTCAACCATCGCACCGTAATACGGGTTCTTCTGCTCCCCATTTTTAGGCAGATAGCCTGGGTCAGTCGGAAAATCCATCCCCATTTTTTCACAATATTTCTCAAGCAGCGCCTTGCTCCGGCTCTGGATCGGGTAATGCACCAGCCAGGTGGCATAATAGAGAAAAAACGGCTGCGCCTTGGATTCCTCCATAAACTGGATCGCATTGTTAGTGACTTCATCCCGTGGAAATCCCGATTCGTCCAAACGGTATGGATCCTTAAGATCTTCAGTGGCGAACCCCGCAAGGCGGTTTGGTTTCATCTTGGTATTCGCGCCACGACCGTTAAAAGTAACGTCAAATCCATGATCTTTAGGCTGAGGGTAGGCATTGTGGTTGATGGCGATATGCCATTTGCCACTGTGCCCCGTGCGGTAGCCGTTGGACCGAAGCGCTTCCGCAAGCGTTGTTTCATCAACGCCCAATCGTCCGCTATACCAAGGCGCCATGAGAGGATCTGTGGGCCGGTTCGGCGTAGCTGGCTGTCCGCCCAAGACATGGGTCTTCTGCAGTCGCGCTGGGTGCTTGCCGCTGATCATCGCGCAACGGCTAGGTGCACAAGTCGGTGCTGGCGAATAGGCCTGCCGAAACAACACGCCTCGCTTTGCCAGCGCGTCAATGTTCGGCGTTTCGAACGGCGAACTCTCGTCCACATCATAGCACTTCACGTCCTGCCAGCCGAGGTCGTCGGCATACATCAAGACAACATTGGGCTTCTCCGGACGCGTTGAAGAGTCGGCTTTAAGGTGGCCTGCGCTGGTCAATAAAGCACCCAGGCACAGACTGAGTTTTAAAATAATTATTTTAGTTTTCATTCTTTTTACTGACTACAAGTTCGATGACTTAAATTGATTCATTATCTTATATGATTTATTTAAATTAATCGGCATCACAGTACCGGTTCTTCCCAAGCAGGAATCCCACCCTGTTTCACCTGCAGCTGATAGTTCACGTGATAGGGGTTTGGGTCCATTTTTTGTTTTCCTTCATTGACCATATAAGGCCTGACTTCATCCCACCATTTGTCATAAGTGGTTTGCATGGTCTGCACGACTTCCGGCTTCTTCGCTGAAAGGTTGTGCGCCTCACCGGGATCGTTAAGAATGTCGTAAAGTTCTTCATGGTTCACCAGACGATAGCGCCCATTGCGCACCGCGAATCCGGCTTTACCGGGTGTCTTATCATACTTTGACTGATCCGCCTTATCACTCCCCCAGCGGCCGACATGAAAAAATAGAGTACGGTCGTCCCATTTCGCATCGGGATTTTCCAATAGAGGCAGCAAACTTTTCCCATCGATTTCTTTCGGCACCTCGCCACCAGCGATTTCTACCAGTGTCGGAAGGATATCAATGTGCGCAGACAATGCCTTGCAGACAGCGCCCTCCTTGAGCACGCCTTTCCATCGGAAAAATGCCGGCACCTTGGTCCCTCCCTCATGCGGACTTTTCTTATAGCCTTTCAACCCGGCTTGATAGGCGAACAACGGCTCTCCATCACGGGCACCGACTGTCTCCTGCTCGGATGCGACCCTGGCAAATCCATTATCCGAGAGAAAAATAACCAGCGTATTCTCGTCCAAATCCCATTTTCCAAGGCAAGCCATCAAGCGCCCGACATTTTCATCGATATTCTCAATCATACCGTAAAAGCCCGCACCACTTTGATCGAAACCGAGCTGTTCAAATTTAAGTCGATTTTTTGCAGGGGCGATATACGGCCCATGCGGCGCATTGGTCGAAATATAAGCAAAAAATGGGTTTTCCTTGTTCTGCTTGATCCACCCCAGGGCTTGAGAAAAGAAGACATCCGTGCAGAAACCTTTCGTTTTCACAAAGGTGCTATTATGACGGATGACTGGATCCACATATTTGTTTCCGGGCACGTCCTTCGGCTGACCAATGCCGCCATAGCCATGCACAAATACTTCATCGAATCCGCGTGCACCGGGCTGGTATTTCTCCTCCAGTCCCAGATGCCACTTACCAAATATCCCAGAAGTGTAGCCGGCCTGCTTCAGGTATTGAGGCAAGGTCACCGCCGAGAGCGCCAGCCTTGCGCGGGCTCCACCAGTGTGGGTCACACCATTCTTAAACGGCACATTCCCAGTCAACAGCGCCGCGCGGGACGGCGCACAGGTCGGGCTCATATGAAAGTTCGAAAAAGAGATACTCTCCTTATAAAGGGCATCGATGTGAGGGGTTTCGAGCCAAGGGTGCCCTTGGCAGCCCAGCTGTCCGTAGCCTTGGTCATCTGTCATGATCAAGATGATGTTGGGCTTGCCCGCAGCCTCAGCCGCCACGCCCATCAATAGACCTGAGCAAACCGCCACAAACGCAATCGCACTCTTAATCCTCATTCGACTATTATTCATAAATAACATGCCTTACCATTTCTCTGTTTTGAATTGATTCATCACTGGCAAGCTCGCCTGCGGCACATCGAGCGACTTGATTGCTTTGCGGAGCGTGCGCATCGCCAACGCATAGGATGCTTCCTCGACTGGAGTTTGTACGACCCGTTCAGCGGACTGAATGGCCTGATCCAGAGCAGCTACATTCTGCCCATCCTTTTGGGCATGCTGCTGTGCGGAGGCCGCAAGGTTGATCAGCGAAAGCAACCCGGGACGATACGCGTATCCGTCCTGAATCATGTCTACGCCGACGGCATGTGTTTTATCCGGCCCTGCGTATGACGGAAGCGGCTCAGAAGTAATGAGGAAGTCGTTTTGGTCGCGCAGAAAAAAGATCCCGTGCGTCATGCCGGGAGGCGCCACAGCACTTACCATTCCCTGCTTGATTTCAGCCGAAATATCGAACCACTCCTCTTGATGCGGATTGTTTTGCAGCAACTTGCTGCCGTTCGTGGTGAAGAGCAACTTAGCCTCCACCACTTTTGATTTCCCAGCACCTGCTTCTAAATGAAGCTCTACACGATTTTGCACGCTCTGCAGCTTGACCACAGCTGGCACCTGATCTGATCCGGCAAGTCGTTTATCGCCTTGTAAATGGGCATTCTTATACGGCTTCGGCGCATTGTATTTCGCGATCCACGCATTGAGATCAGCCAGTAAGGCGTCACGGATTGCCGGTTGGGAATCTGCCAAGTTGTTCGCTTCAGCGATGTCGCAGACGGTGCCATCCTCGTTATACAATTGATAGAGCATGACCCGCGGCAGGCGGTTGACTTCCGGCGCATGATTCAGGCGCAGTTTCCAGCCCCCTTTGCGAATGATGCTCGAAGAAGGCATCACGCTTGGGTAGTGCCAGAAAAGCGTATCGCGGGCAGTTCCATCTGCAAATTGTGCGTCCGACGCTTCACCAAGCATTACAGGCAGGACGTTGCAACCATCCAGATCAAGATCCAGTTTGGACTCCGCTCCAGCCATGGCCATATAGGTCGGAAACATGTCAATCAGGTTGATCATTGTTTCGCTCACACTGCCTGGCTCGATTCCCGGCCCCTGAATAATGAACGGCACACGGATGCCCCCTTCAAAGATCTTCAACTTACCGCCACGCAGTGGCGTATTATCAGTCACACGCTCTCCCTTACCCTTGTCCTTACCATTACGGATAGGTGACTGCTCCAGCCCACCGTTATCAGAGCTCACCATGAAATAAGTGTTATCGATTAGCTTGTGTCCCGGGTTACGCGGGTCGTCGGTAGTTTCAAGGTAGCTCAGAATCTGACCAACCTGCCAGTCGAGGCTGTCGAGCATCGCGGCATAATACGGGTTCCTGAAACCAGGTGCGGTGTCGGTAATACGCCCCGGATCAGTCGGAAATGGGATGCCCATCTTTTCGCAATAGTGCACAAGGCGTTTGCGGTCGCGGGTCGAAAACGGGCCGTGCACAAAGGACGGACAGAAGTTCACAAAGAACGGCTTACCCTGACCCTTGATCTTGTCCATCCAGCGTAGTGAAAGATCGACCACCGAATCGAATGGACGATCGTCATCGTTGGCATCGAGTGCATAGGGATCCTTTGGATCATAGCTGGATGCAAACCCCGTGACTCGGTCGGGGCTCATCGGCCGCCAAATGCCCTCATAGTCCGCAGTTTTTTTATCCGTCGGATCGTAGAGTTCAGGATCATTGTAATGCAGTCCCTCCCAGCTCCAACTGAAATCGAATCCATAATCCAGCGGCCCAGGGAAACCTTTGGAACGGCCGCCAAAATGCCATTTCTGGAAGTGAGCGGTGATATAGCCTGCCTCTTTCAGCACATCCGCAATGATGGGGGTCTCTAGACTCAGGCGACCGGAATAATGCGGATCGATATAGGCATGTGATGGATGATAGATCCGTGCAGGGCGCCCACCCATGACATGCAGCACGCCGGTATGCGTCGTATACTGCCCCGCCATGTAGGCCGCGCGCGAAGGCGCACAAGTCGGTGCCGGCGAATAGGCCTGCATGAAGCGCTTGCCGTTCTGTGCAATACGATCCATGTGCGGCGTTTCATAGACCGACTCTTCTCCATGTAAGGCACGGTAGTAGCAGGCAATATCCTGCCAGCCCAAGTCGTCGGTCAAAATATGCACGATGTTTGGTTGCGGCGTGGCCTGCACTGTTGAAGTAGCGCCGAACAAAGCCGCGAGCAACGCCGCGGCGGTCGTCAGGACATGTGCCTGCATTGTATTTTCAATTGTCATATTAGCTAAACATCTCTAATTTCATCTTCACTGAATCATCGCTTTGAGCCGAGCGTTTCTTGATGAGCCCCTTAGCGCAGAAGGTAGCCCTCTACCAATCGAACTACCGAATCACAACACGCAGCACCGAAGCCTAAACAAAATTATACCACAGGGACTCAATTAAAACCATCATCCATTTAGATGATACCAATCTAGTAAAAAAGTATTCAGCAGATTCAGATTATTTGCTAGATCGAGCGTTTCTAGGACGAATCCAGCAATGATCTAGTCCTTCGCATTCGCTGAGTCAGGTACCTCGTGCCCCGCCCAATACTCTATAACTGTGGCGGGCACCAGTCGGGAATACCTGTCGTCTTTTTTTGTAATTCATACTCAACAATAAAGGGTGCATCATTTTTCAGTGAGGCATCTTCGTTGATCATTAAAGGTCTAACTTCATCCCACCAGTCGTCATAGGCTGCCAGCATCTGTCGCGCGACCTCGGGATGCGCTTTCAATCGGTTTTTTTTCTCACCTGGATCGTTATCAATATCATACAGGTCACGATTATTGACCAGGCGCCATTTTTCACTGCGCACGGCGAAACTTGTGTATTTTGAATTCTCAGGAACGTGATCAGGCCGGCCCTTTCGGACACGCATGCCTTCTTTAGCCCATCTGCCCTTGTGGAAGAATGTGTAGCGTTCGGGCCATTCGGCATTCGGATTTTCAAGCAGTGGGACCAGACTTCTACCGTCAAGATTCAATGCTTCGTCGGCTTGCGTGCCGGCAAAATCGGTTAGAGTTGGGAACAAGTCATAATGCCGGGTCAACCGATCCACATCGACACCGGCTTTGATTTTGCCTGGAAGTCTGAAGAACAGCGGGACGCGCGTGCCTCCCTCGTTGACGGAACCTTTCTTGCCTTTCATGCCGTAGTTAAAGGTCCCCACGGATGCACCGCCGTTGTCGGTCATGAAGATCAGCAGGGTGTTCTCCGCAAGGTTCCATGCGTTCAGCTTCTCCATGAGCACGCCCATATTTTCGTCGATATTGGTAATCATGCCGAGATAAGAGGCCTCTTGGTCTTTGCACTGGTCTTCATACGGGGCTTTGTATTTTTCAGCCACGATGTATGGCGAATGAGGCGCATTGGTTGAGATGTAGGCAAAGAACGGCTTGCCTTGCGCATGCTGCTGTTTGATCCAACCCAGTGCCTGCTGAAAGAAAACATCCGTGCAGTAGCCTGTAGTTTTTACGAAGGCGTTATTGTGTTTGATGATGGGGTCGAAATAGCTGTTCTCAGGCGCATCGGCGCATGTGCCAGCATATTTCTGGCCGATCCCCCCTGCTCCATGAATAAAGGTTTCGTCAAAGCCTCGATTGTGGGGCTGATATGGATCTTCATCGCCTAGGTGCCATTTACCAAAGATGCCTGTTCTATAGCCAGCGCCCTTCAGCACTTCTGCGATCGTGGTTGCTGTGAGTGCCATCCGCTCGCGTTCATAAATCGTATGCGTGACCCCGCTCTTGAAAGGTGCGCGGCCTGACATCAATGCGGCTCGCGTCGGGGCACAGGTCGGACTGGCTTGAAAATCAGTAAAACGTGTGCTTTGACTGTATAGGGCGTCAATATTCGGCGTTTTCAGAAATGGGTGATCGTGGCATCCAAGATCACCATATCCCTGATCATCCGTCAGCACTAGGATGATATTGGGTGGGTCGACCGTCAGAGCGTTATCTGCTGCCATTAGGCTGATACTGCAAACACATGAGCTTGCGATGATCAGTGACGTTATTTCCAGCAATTGCATGATTCTCATAGGTCTCTCCTCCTGTTTTTCTTATGATCCAGGAACCGCTTATTGCACAGGAAAAGGCGACTCAAGAATCACCTTGATCACGGTATCATGCGCGTCGATGGCCTTGGCCGGAAGGTCAAGCGCGAGGGTTGATCCGTCTTGGGAGAGCGAAATCTTTTGATCCGCTCCCTTGGGTGCTAAGAAGCTTGCTGAGGTGGCTTTGACCGGCACCCCGTCAACGCGAAGCTTGCCATTGGCAGGCCACTTCATGACATGGAGGTAGAGGTTTGTTCCATCCTTTGACAGGGAGGCATCGCCCCACTCTGGCCGAGCAGGTAGAGGGTTCGCCTCGGTATCGTAGATCGACTCGTGGTTTTCCTGAATCCAGTCACCAATGCCGGAGAACAATTCGACCGCCTTGGGATCAATCTTGCCGTTGCCCATCGGTCCGCAGTTGAGCAGGTAGCTACCTCCGGCACAGGTCGTGTGCACCATCCGCTGGATGAGTTCCTGCAAGGTGTGATAATGGTGTTCGCCGTGGGCCTTGTAGCCATATGATGAACTTACGCTGTCAGGCGACTCGGTGGTAAGCGGTAGCTTCTTCGGCGGCACCTCTTTGTCGCCCAGTGAGAAGTAATCAAATACTTCGAGCATCTCCGGGGTGATGACCTGCTTTGAAGACGCTCCAGCCATAGTGTATAGACGGGAGTTGATGACACAGTCGGGGTTGAGCCGGCGCACGGTGTTGGTGAACAACAGGGCGCGCTCCTTGGTCATCTCGCGTGGGGTGTCGAACCAGATCAGATCGATCTGGTAGTTCGTGAGCAGTTCCTCAATCTGCGGCAGAGCCTTGCGCGCGATGTAGGCGTCCATATCGGGTTTATAATCTTCCGGCAGGTCGGGGTAGATGCTTTTTAGCGTGCCTTTGCGAGTAAATGACGACGAGTCCGGATCGCTCCAATCTTTGGCCTGTGAGTAATACACGCCGAACTTCAGACCGTGCTTGTGGCAGGCCTCAGAGAGTTCCTTGATGATGTCGCGTTTGAAGGGCGAGGCATCCATCACATCGTAATCCGAGCAGGCGGAATCAAAGAGCGCGAAGCCGTCGTGGTGCTTGGAGGTGATCACGACATGGCGCATACCTGTGGCTTTGAAAAGTTTCACCCACTCCTCAGCATCGAATTCCGTGGGGTTGAACTGCCCCACGACCTCTCTGCGATATTCCTCGTAAGAGATCTCGAGATCCATCTGCACCCACTCGGCGTATTTTTTGGGAGTCACGCGATCCTGGTATTTCCCGGCAAGCTGGGAATACGCACCGAAGTGGATGAATGCGCCGAACTTGGAACCGCGGAACCATTTGTTGAGCCGGGCCTCCGTTTCCGCCGGGTGCTCCAACGTCGGAGGCATGAGTGTATCGAAGTCCTTGTTCCTTTTTACACCGGCATGGAGTGAAGTTGCGCAGAGAAGAACGAGAATTAGAGAGGTGAAGACTGTTTTCATGGATGAATTTAATTCGTTATGCATAATGGCAAAAACTGTTTGGCTTTTGATCTACTTTAAATGCCCGGTGTCACATTAATCGCTTGCTTTGCTTTAGCTTTGTAGCCCTTTACGAGACGCGGTACCGCCTCAATCGTTGGCTTCATTTTCTCGATCGGATTCGCTTCGAGCAGCTTGCCGGCTTCCAGAAGAATCGCGACCGCTTCGTCCTGAACCACGCCGTTGCCATCAGGGCCCACATTGAGCAGCAGATTGCCGCCCTTCATATTTACATCTTTGAGCTTCTCATAGACCGTTGCCGCATCCTTCCAATCGTCATCGTCCTTCTTGTAGCCCCAGGACTTGTTCATCGTGTAACAGGCTTCCCAATGCTTCGGGAATGCAGCATCAAAATGACGTTGCTCTTTACAGACAAAGTCCGCCTCAAACGCCTTACGTTTGCCGACACGATTATTCATAATTACGTGAGAACTCGCGGTACGAAGGGAGTTATAGAGGTCAATTCCGTCCGCAACGGTCCACCACTCAACCCACTCACCATCAAACCAAAGAATGGACGGGTCGTATTTTTCAATCAGCTCCAGAAGTTGATTCTTTTGGTAGGTGACATAAGTCTGCTTGTCACTGCCTTTGCCGCGATCGGCTAAAAAGGTACGTCCCCAGCGCCAATTCGGGGTCTTCTTTTGCAAACTCGGCACCTGTGTCGGGTGATTCCAGTCAAGGACACTGTAGTATAGCCCGAACTTAATACCGTGTGCTTTGCAGGCTTTGCTCAGTTCGGCGAGGATGTCACGCCCCTTGAAAGGGGTACTGCCCACATCAAAGTCGGTGTATTTGCTATCCCAAAGGCAAAAACCGTCGTGGTGCTTGGAAGTGATTACCAGGTATTTCATCCCGGCCCCTTTGGCGGTACGGACAATGAGGTCGGCGTCAAATTGAGCCGGATTAAAATCCTTGATGATCTCTGCATATTCTTCGCGAGGAATCTCCAAATTGGCGGCGATCCACTCTGAATACTTGCCGGGCATTTTCTGCCCCTTGAACTCGCCGCCTAGCTGTGAATAGACACCAAAGTGAATAAACATGCCGTATTGTGCATCCACAAACCATTGCATGCGCTCGTTGTATGCCTCGAGCGCCTCTTCCACAAAAGCGGGGTTCGCGACCTCTTCGGCAGTGCCCATATTAGCAGCAACAGTCATGCTGAGTGCGAGCGTTAATAATTTCCAAGTCTGGTTCCTAGCTGTAGGTTGATTCATATAGTATGAGTGTTTAAATCTCGGTATTACCTGAAGGATTCTTGCCCCCTCGCCCACCAGCCTAGTCGATAGGTTTGGCGCGGAGTTCACAAGTCATGAGTTACGAGATTTTATACTAACAAATTGGCAAAAACTGTCTATCATCCATATGGATGATACGCCCCTCAAAGCCACTAGAGCGCACAATCAGCGCCCTTCACAACATTCGAAACATCAGTCGTCACAGAACTGGTCCCCCACTCTTTGAACTGTTTCGCCTGCTGTATGTCATTAATAGTCCAAACGTGGTGCTGGAATCCGTTTTCGCGAACGCGCTAAATAAAGGCGGCATCCACCCAATGCCGCCCCGAACTGATCGCGTCGGCTTTAATTCGATCCAGCGTATCGAGCACGCTATCATCATTAGGTGTAATCTTCCCCGATTTCATTTTTTTGAAACTGACAAGCCAAGCGGTCTGATACTGAGGTGCCACAGCCTTCAGCTCTCGGAGCACCTCCTGCTTGAAACAAATGAGCATGATCTGATCATCTTCGAGACCCGAGCTCTTTATCTCTGTCAGTAAAGCCGGAATGATCTCCGCGCCGGATTTGATTTCGATAAATATTTTTCCGCCGACTGGCACGGTTGCCAAAATTTCCGCCAGCGTTGAAATGCGAGTCCCCTTAAATGCTGGATCGAACCATGCCCCCACATCCAGTTTTCGCAGTTCACTCAGGGTGGATTGCGCGACATTCAGGTCGGCTCCCGCTGTCCGCTTTATAGTCTCATCATGGATACAGACAACATGCCCGTCCTTGGTCAGTCGAAAATCCCCCTCAATCGCATCCGCCCCCTGCTTCCACGCGAGTTCAAAAGCTGGCAACGTATTTCCTGGCGCTCGCTTTGAGGCACCGCGATGCGCCACAATCAACATTGCTGCCTCAGCCCTTAATCGTGCATTGCCACTCAATGAACATCGAGCGTTTCAAGCACCCGCGGTAGCGCATGTAATGTGTATTCAGCCTCATCCATCCATACCAGATCCTGCCACCAACCGGTATCGTTGGGTTGGGTCGCACCGTCGGTGGTGCGCCCCTGACAGACGATGTCGGTGATCTTTTTTTTCAAGGCTTGGACAATTTTAGGATGATCTGCAATGACGTTGCTTTTTTCCTGCGGGTCGCGGGCTAGGTTGTAGAGCTCCGGCTCGGTTTTTTTCTTGTGCGACATCACCAGTTTCCAATCACCGTCGCGAATCCCGTAGCGCCCGGAAGTTTCATGGTGAATCATGGGGGATCGGTCGAGAGTTGCATCGGGGTTGAGTAGAACGGGATAGAAGCTTTCGCTGTCCTCGCCGGCAGTGTCGGGCAGCGCAGTGCCGACCATTTCGGCGAAGGTGGCGAGCAGGTCGGTTTGTCCGATGAGTTGGGGCCACTCGCGTCCGGGCTGTTTGATGCCTGCGGGCCAGCGCACTAGGAAGGGCACGCGGTGTCCGCCTTCGTAGATGTCGCGTTTACCGCCGCGATAGATCCCCGCGCTGTGGTGCTGGTAGACCTGGATGCGTTCTTTCCAGGTAGTTTCCGGGCCGTTGTCGCTGGAAAAAACAATCATCGTGTTTTCAGCGAGCCCGGCAGCATCGAGAGTGTCGAGCAAGCGTCCGACATGATAGTCGGTTTCGATCATAAATTCGCCGTAGGCTCCGGCTTCGCCCAAACCTTGGAACTCGGGTAGTGGCACCACCGGCTTATGCGGAGAGGTGTAGGGCAGGTAGAGGAAGAAAGGCTTTTGACTGTGCGCGGTATGCCCCTTGATCCATTCGATGGATTGGTCGGTGAATCGGGTCAGGCATTGGTTGTCAATGAAGTCTGGCGCGGTTTCGAGCAGTCCTTTTTTTAGGGTGGTTTCATAGGGCGGCATCATGCGGTAGTCGCGGAATGCCCCCTCCATCGTGTTGGGTTTCTTTTGGGTGAAGAGCGTGGGCGGAACCTTAGCG
>Ga0206129_10003979_pt1 | contig 16636 bp, 20 predicted proteins | sample Helgoland_Spring_8_FD_148616 | JGI IMG/M metagenome (GOLD analysis project Ga0206129, IMG submission 148616) | Pelagic subsurface seawater microbial communities from Kabeltonne, Helgoland, North Sea - Helgoland_Spring_Bloom_20160502_2 | ecosystem: Environmental > Aquatic > Marine > Epipelagic ...
CGTCGGTGTTTTCCGGTGGCGGTGGGCTAGTGTCAACCATGTCTGACTATGCCAGGTTCTGCCAGATGTTGCTGAACACAGGTGAGCTCGACGGGCAGCGACTGCTGGGCAGAAAAACCGTTGAGTTTATGCGGACTAATCAGTTGCCGAATAATAGTGACATGGCAGATATGGGGCAGCCGGTATGGAGTGAAACCAGCTACGATGGCATCGGCTTCGGTCTTGGTTTTGCTGTTGTGCTGGATCCCGTGAAGGCGCATATCATCACATCAGTAGGTGAGCACCACTGGGGTGGCGCGGCGAGTACGTTCTTTTGGATTGACCCAGAGGAAGATTTGTACGTGATCTTTCTGACCCAGTTGATGCCATCCTCTACTTACCCTATTCGCCGTGAGCTGCGAAGCCGGGTTTATCAGGCCTTAATTGGAGATTGATTGGAGACTGATTGAATCACCAGTCAACTCTGCGAACGCAACCGGCAGGATAAGTAGGCAATGGTATGCCTGGCGCGTAGCGTTGAGGGTCGGCGTTGTATTTAAGGCTGCGCTGACTTTTTCAGCGTCAAAATATGGAACAGATAGCCGCCGAATGCACCAGCGGCACCTTGGGCAATAAGCCCCATGATGGTTCGAGTCGGTGCAACTCCGGTCAGGCCCAAAACCATTTTCATGATGAGATGTAACGCAATCAGCGCAACAAAGCCTGCAGAGACGTAGCCAATCAGGCGCAGGTTCGGCGTCAGCCGAATGATGGCAGCGGCTACTGAGAAGGCGATAATCGAGCTGACGGTGACCAGCGGCAGATAAATAGCCGTCATATGGGTCAGGTCATGGAGCAGGGTATCTAATCGGTCGCTGAATTCGACAGTCAGGCCCATCTCGGCGACGTTGGCGAGGTTGCCCTGACCAATGAACAAAACACCTAAGATATAGGTACCGATAACTGCCACAAGGAAGGCGCCGATGGTTCTTGTCATTTTTCTGTCCTGATCTGGTTGCGACTGCGTATAATGAGTGGAATTCTACGATAGAGACAGACTAAATGATATCTCGCTACCTTGTCGCCCTGTTAATGACACCATTGTTAGCACTGTCAGTTCTCCCCGCACAGGCAGATTACCAACTGGAAACCGTTGCCGAAGACCTTAACTTTCCCTGGTCTATCGCCTTTCTGCCAGATGGCAATTATCTGGTGGCCACTCGTCCGGGCGATCTGCTCCGAGTCTCCAAAGATGGTGATGTGAGTGAACCGCTTAGTGGTACGCCCGAACCCTTGGTGGAGGGCCAGGGTGGCTACTTCGACATCATGTTGGATCAAGACTTTACGGATAACAGAACGGTGTATCTGTCATTCGCCTGGGGCACCCTTGATGCCAATGCGACTCGTATCGTGAAGGCGACATTAGGTGAGTCGGGACTGGAAAACACTGAAGTCCTGTTCACCGCATCGCCGACCAAGGCAGCGGGTGCGCACTTTGGGGGCAAAATGGTACAGCTCGCCGATGGCACGATTGTGCTCGCAACAGGTGACGGATTCGACTATCGGGAAGCGGCGCAGGACACCTTCAGCCAACTGGGCAAGATCATACGTCTGAACAAGGACGGTTCTGCCCCCGCTGACACGATTGTGCTCGCGACAGGTGACGGATTCGACTATCGGGAAGCGGCGCAGGACACCTTCAGCCAACTGGGCAAGATCATACGTCTGAACAAGGACGGTTCTGCCCCCGCTGACAATCCTTTTGCTGATGGTAAAGCCGGCAATCCGTATGTGTGGTCTTATGGTCACCGAAACACCCAGGGGCTTGTGGTTGATACAACCACAAACACTGTCTATAACCACGAGCATGGTCCTCAGGGCGGCGATGAAATCAACCGTATAGAGCCTGGCAAGAACTACGGTTGGCCAGCCATTACCTACGGTATTAATTACTCTGGCGCCTATGTTTCGCCGTTCCAGCAAGCGCCAGGCATGGAGCAGCCGTTGAAGTACTGGGTGCCCAGTATCGCGCCCTCCGGTTTTGCGCTGTATGAGGGCGACGCCTTTCCCGCTTGGCGGGGCGACTTGTTTGTCGGTGCGTTGGTTGATAAAGAAGTCAGACGAATCGATATGGAGGATGGTCAATTGGTGGCAGAAGAACCCTTGTTCTCAGAGCTGGACGCGCGAATTCGAGACGTCAGGGTCGGACCCGATGGCTTTCTGTACCTGAGAGCTGGACGCGCGAATTCGAGACGTCAGGGTCGGGCCCGATGGCTTTCTGTACCTGCTGACAGACAGCGAGACCGGCAAGCTGATCCGCGTAAAACCTTAGGCTAAACTGCCTTGACCCAGCAATAGCGAGACACCCGCTGGTCGTTCAATCAAGCGCCGCTAGCCATTGTAAGCTATTGTAGTCCAATGGCTGTTTTGCCAGGTGGCTTGTTGTCGATGGTCTAGCGTTGTCGAGTTGCCTTTTATCTCGTCGGCGAAGCCGGCCTACAGGCGAATGAGAAAACCATGACTAAATACCAGAATGAGAAAACCATGACTAAATACCAATTGATGGTAAACGGTGAGGCACGTCAATTTGAGGCGAGCCCGGATATGCCGCTGTTGTGGGTGTTACGGGACAAACTGAAATTAAAGGGCACAAAATTTGGTTGTGGTATTGCCCAGTGTGGTGCGTGCACGGTGCATGTTAACGGTCAGCCGGTGCGTTCTTGTATGCTGCCTGTTGCCGGCGTGTCAGGTCCAGTGACGACCATTGAAGGACTGAGCCAAGAGGGTGAGTTGCATCCCTTACAGAGCGCCTGGATTGAACATGATGTGCCACAATGCGGCTACTGCCAATCGGGCCAGATTATGAGCGCCGCCGCGCTGCTGGCTGCCAACCGTAAGCCGACAGATGCTGAAATTGATGGCGCCATGGCCGGCAATTATTGTCGCTGTGGTACTTATGTCAGAATTCGCGCCGCGATTCATACGGCCGCCTCTTACTACAATGCTGCGAGTACGGCCGCGCCTGTTGCCAACAACCTGACAAGCAAAGGAGCTGCCGAATGAATATCAATCAAATGAATCGCCGCGGTTTCCTCAAGGCCTCAGCCCTCGCTGGTGGTGGTTTGATGCTGGAGCTGAGTCTGCCGACTTCCGTATTGGGGCAGGATCTTGGTACGCTCGTGGGGTCCAAGGAACTCAATGTTTATGTGCAAATCGCCTCTGACGGCAACTCAATGTTTATGTGCAAATCGCCTCTGACGGCAGGATCACTATTTATTCAGCGAATCCAGAAATGGGACAGGGCATAAAAACCTCATTGCCGATGATTATCGCCGAAGAGATGGGGGCCAAATGGGAAGATGTCGTGGTGCTGCAGGCGCCCATTAATGCCAGTAAATATGGCTCACAGGGGGCGGGTGGCTCAACATCGATTCCTCGCAATTTTGACATGATGCGGCAGATGGGTGCATCAGCCCGAGAAATGTTGATTGGTGCAGCATCTGAATCGATGGAGGTTGAACGTCAGGATCTCATGGCTCGAGAGAGCACCGTAGTTCATACGTCAGGTCAAAGCCTCACCTTTGGGGAGCTCGCCGCATTGGCAGTGCGCCAGCCTATTCCTGATCCGGCGACGCTGTCCTATAAAGATCCGCGAGCCTACACCATTATCGGTACCTCGATTGGCGGCGTAGATAATCTCGCGATCGTCACCGGCCAATCGGAATTTGGTATTGATGTAGACCTGGACGGTATGAAGTATGCGTCCTACACGCGGTGTCCTCGAGTGGGAGGCAGGGCGATCAGTTTCAATGCGGCGGAAGTCAAGCAGCTACCGGGCATTATTGATGCGTTTATTCTTGAGCCCGATGACAGGTCCGGCTTGGCTTCAAGAGCGTTTCTGGAGGGCCTGGCCGTCCTGCGCGGTGGCGTTGCGATTATTGGCGAAGATACCTGGGCAGTATTTGATGCAAAAAGTAAGCTCAAAGTTGCTTGGGACGAGACCTCAGCCTCCAGCGATGATTGGTTGCAGATGGTCGCCGAGGCGAAAAAAATTGCCAGGGAAGGTGGTGGTCAGGTGAGCCTTGAAGGGGCCACAGTTGATGCAGAGTTGAGTGATAAGGCTAATCAGGTTTACGAGGCTTTTTATCAGTTTCCTTATGTGGCCCATGTTTGTCTGGAGCCGATGAATTGTACCGCAGACTATCGAAAAGGCAGTGATGGACAAGGCGATACTTTGGCGGTGTGGATTCCTAGCCAGTTTCCGGCCCAAGTGAAAGAAATTGCGGAGAACCTACTTGGCGTCAAGCAGGACAATGTCAATGTCACGCTGACGCGCATGGGTGGAGCGTTTGGCCGACGGGCCGTGCACGACTTTGCTGCAGAAGCGATGGCGATTTCCTATCGTGCGGGCTTGCCGGTGAAGTTGACGTGGACTCGGACTGACGATATTCACAATGATTTTTTCAGAGTGGGTGGCTTTGAAAACATGAAAGCTGCACTGGACGCTAACGGTAAACTTAAGGCGTGGGACCAGCACTACATTGGCTTTGCTCATAACGGCAAGCCAGTCATTGGCTCAGGTCTGCGGGGTAATGAATTTTCCATGGCAGCGCTGGACAATGCCCGCGTGACGCAAACAATGATGCCGGTGAATACTCCCTGTGGCGCTTGGCGCGCGCCAGGATCGAATACGAATGCGTTCGTTGAGCAAAGTTTTATTCATGAGTTGGCGGTGCTGGCAGATCGCGACCACGTGGAATTCATGCTCGAACTCTTAGGCTCCCGGCGTTGGATTGAAGAGGGCAATGTGAATTCACTGAACACCGGTCGTGCCATTGATGTGATCAATTTGGTCGCCGCTAAGGCGGGCTGGGGAAGGACTATGCCAGCGGGAACTGGGCTGGGGTTCGCGTTCTATTTTTGCCATGCGGCTCATGTGGCCGAGATTGCTGAAGTCACTGTGGATAAAAACCGAAACTTTCGAGTCAACAAAGTGACTGTAGCCGTTGATGTGGGCCCTATTATCAATATGAGTGGTGCGACAAGCCAGGTTCAGGGCGCTGTGATTGATGGACTTAGTGCCATGGCACTGCAGCAGATTACAATGCAGAACGGCGTGATTCAGCAGAACAATTTTGATGATTACCCGGTCATGCGTATCGCGTCGACGCCAGAGATCGATGTGCACTTCCTGCAGAGCGACAATCGATCGACTGGATTGGGTGAGCCCGCGTTGCCGCCTTTGGCGCCAGCGATTACCAACGCCATCTATACAGCAACCGGTGTGCGTATTCGATCAATGCCGCTCAGCGAGCAAGGCTTTAAGCTCGCCTGACACTAGTGTGAACGGTAGTGGCGAAGCCTGCGCTCAGGCTTCGCTGCTGTTGTTGATTTCACGCTGTAGCAGGGCGATTTCTTCCCGCAATGCTTCGTATTCATTGAGTTTGCGTTTCAGGAATCTCGCGGTCAGCTGCGCTTTCTCGTTGACGCCGGCCGGCGTCAGGATATAGGCATAGCCCAACTTGCGTTCAGCACGTGCAAAATTACCGATCTTGATCAGGCCTTTCTCGGCGAGGGCTTTCAGGCAAAAGTTGATGTACCGATCTTGATCAGGCCTTTCTCGGCGAGGGCTTTCAGGCAAAAGTTGATGCCGCCGAGGCTGACGCCGAGTTCAGCGGCGATTTGGCGCTGACTCGCGGTGGGGTCACCCTCGAGCACGCGCATCACGCGCAATTTGAGCTCGTCTCGACCTTCAACTGGAGAATCCTTTGCCGTATCTTTTGCCATATCTTTTGCCATAGCCTCTGCCATAACAGGGTGTCTTGCCGTAAGTGATCGGTTTCAGAGCGGCGCGCGTTCCGGCAGCCCTTGTTCATTGTTTGAACACAGATTACTGCAATCGGCACCAGAATAAAACCTGTATGGCTATTCTGGTGCTGTTGAAGCACCTTTTGAGTGCCTTAACGCAAGAAAATCGACATTTCGCGACGGAGCCCTTTGCCTCGGGTCGTGTTAAATCCTTATTTTGTTGTTCGCCTAGCCCGGTCGGGCGAGATCGTCAGGGGTAAACCGGACCCGTTGGGCCTGCCCCATGATAGTCATCAAGACATCGATACGCGTCGCGGATACCCGCGACGCAAGACCCTCATAGCCGGCAAAGGGGCCCTGAATAACCTGCACCGGGTCGCCCGGTTTGAGTCCGCCGTCATTGGCGCTGGCCTGCAACATGGCTTCCATCTTATGCAGTCGATCAATGACCTCGGCTTGGATAATAGCGACCTCGTGACCGAAGCGCACAAGGCTGATAATGCCTGGTGTTGAGCGTACGGGCGCGATGGATTGTTCTGGTTGAAAGCCACAGAAGCAATAGCCTGGGAACATCGGTGTGGTACCGATAGGTTTGCCAAGTTTGTCGCGCTTGGCCACAAGCGGCAGGTAGGTGGCAAAACTCTGTTCCGCAAGTCGCGCGGCAGCGTAATTTTCCTGTCTGGGTTTGGTCATAACCACTGACCAGGATATTTTGTCGACCATGTTAAGGATTCACCTTGCTCTGAATTTCACATTTTCGGCCGCCGCCGATGAGGCATTATGGAGGCTCCGTTCCTATGACGCAAACAACGCCTGATCATCGGTCATTGGTGCGAGTAGCGTTCGAAGATCCCCCAGCTGACGCGTCGTGCTCAAGGGGATCTCCTTTCGATCCCAGTGCGCGGTCTGCCGGCGGGCCAGGCTCTATTAAGGAGATTCGTGTTAAGCAGCAGCGAACGCCGGGTCGGTGTACACTAGGGTTTTTGCTTCGGAGGCCAAGATGCCATCGCAACTGGAACAGCTTAAGCGGGTTACCACAGTCGTCGCTGATACCGGCGATATCAATTCGATCAAGCAGTACCATCCGCAGGACGCGACGACCAATCCGTCCCTCTTATTGAACGCCGCGCAGATGCCACAGTATCGGCATCTGGTGGATGACGCGATGACTTGGGGAAAACAGCAAGCTGCAGCAGCGTGGCTCGATCCAGCCATGGACCGGCTGGCCATTAATTTTGGGGTGGAACTGTTGCGCCATATTCCCGGTCGAGTCTCCACGGAAGTAGATGCGCAATTGTCTTTCGATACAACGGCGACGTTAGACAAAGCGCGGCGGATCATCGCATTGTATGCCGCAGCGGGGATTGATCAATCCAGAGTGCTGATCAAAATCGCCGCCACTTGGGAAGGTATTGCGGCGGCGAAAATCCTGGAAACCCAAGGCATCCAGTGCAATTTGACGTTGTTGTTTGGGTTCGCGCAAGCCGTCGCCTGCGCCGAAGCTGGTGTGTTTTTGATTTCGCCCTTCGTGGGGCGCATTTTGGATTGGCATAAGGCTAAAACAGGGCTCGAGTATTCCGCAGAGAATGACCCGGGTGTGCTGTCTGTCAGGCAAATCTTCGAGTACTACAAAAAATTTGACTATAGCACCGTGGTCATGGGCGCGAGCTTCCGTAACGTCGAGGAAGTCTTGGCCTTGAGTGGCTGCGATCGACTGACCATCAGTCCAGGGCTACTCGAGCAATTGAGTCAGCGTGAGGCGTTAGTGCCAATTCGACTCGATGCCAATGCTGCCAAATTGCTGCCGATCGAGAAGATCTCCATGGGTGAGTCCCGCTTTCGCTGGCAGATGAATGAAGACGCTATGGCGACTGACAAGCTCAGTCAAGGCATTCGTCAGTTTCATGCGGACTATCTGTCGCTTCGACAGTTCCTTGCAGCTCAAAGCTAAGGGCCGGGCCGAAACCCGGCTAAGGGGCAGATGACGTGATCGAAGTATTGTTCTTGGCGCTCGCCTTAAGTATGGACGCTTTCGCGGTGTCCATCGGTCTGGGTGCGAAGTGTAAAGCCAGTCCCGTGCGCTTGGCGCTGATGGCGGGGGCATATTTTGGTGTGTTCCAGGCACTTATGCCACTGTTGGGTGTTTTGGGTGGTATCAGTCTGCTCGGCTGGTTCGAAGCCTTGGCGCCCTGGATCGCGTTCTTGTTGTTAGGGATTGTCGGCGGAAAAATGATTATTGAGTCATTCAATCAGGCGTCTGCAGGTGACGCTGCTGCCGAAGAGCTGCCCGACAAGTTGTCCGATACGCAGGTTATTAGCCATCAGATAATGCTAGTGCTTGCGGTTGCCACGAGTATTGATGCGCTGGCGGCGGGCGTTGCGCTGCCGCTCATTGATTTTAATCCGCTGTTAGCTTGTTTGTTGATTGGCGTGACAACTTGGCTGTTTAGTTGCCTCGGGGTGTTTGTCGGCGTCAAAAGCGGTACCTTGTTGGGACGCCGTGCGGAATTGTTGGGTGGTGTCGTACTAATCTTGATCGGCTTCAAAATATTATTGACGTAAGCCTTTCTGTTGGCCGCATGAGTGGTTGTAGATTCTACGACTTAGATACCGCGGTTTGAATAGTGACAAGACTTTGAATAGTGAAAAGACTTTGAATATGTCGCGCGGACTGTGCAGAAGCCAATTTTTGGGCGGTTGCCTGGCACTTGCGATACTTTGAATAGTGAAAAGACTTTGAATATGTCGCGCGGACTGTGCAGAAGCCAATTTTTGGGCGGTTGCCTGGCACTTGCGATTGTTGCGAGCAACGCGGTGAGGCTGATGAGTGGTTGGCGCAATCGAGCTGGGCTGGCTATTTTGACGAAGCACAGGTGCAGGGCACCATGGTTGTGGTTGACCAGCGTCACCACCCACAGCTTGTGTACAAGCATAAGCGTGCCGATGAGCGTTTTTCACCGGCCTCGTCCTTCAAAGTCCCAGACACGCTGTTCGCGCCAGATGCGGGCAGCGCCAAGGATGAATTTCAGGTTTTTGGCTGAGACGGGGTAACGCGCTGGTTGTCTACCTGGAATCGGGATCAGACCCTGAAGTCGGCGCGCTATTCGACGATGTGGGTGTGCCAAGAGTTGGCCATCAAACTCGGCGCTGATCGAGCGCGGGATTATCTGCAGCAGATTTAATATGGCAACATGGATCCGGGCGGCGATGATCAGCAATTCTGGCTGAGCGGTACGCTGCGTGTTTTCGCGATGGAGCAGGTCGAATTTTTACAACGGCTGTACCATAATGCCTTGTCATTTAGTCTGGTGGGTCAGCGTCTGGTGAAGGACTTAATGGTCAACGAGGCTGGTCAGGAATGGATTTTGCGGGCTAGATCAGGTTGGGTCGCAGTACCCGAGCAACCTGCCATAGGCTGGTGGGATGGCTGGGCTGAGCGTGCTAAGGGACTCGTATTTTTTGCCATTAATATTTCCACGACCAAGGGCTTGGCCGATGCGCCGAAGCGACAAGCCATCGCAACAAAAGTGCTGCAGTCTATCGATGCGCTGCCTGAAGACGTTTGAGGGGCTGCTCGGGTATTTTTTTATCCTTGCTGAATAGATAAATAATAGTTAATCAACAGAATGGACCATGCAATGTCACCTCAGTTTAGCCACCGTCTAGCACTTGCGACGGATATTCCTGCGATCATCGAGTTGATGCAGCTGTCCATCGCTGAGAATATGAAAGCGTTTCTTTCCCCGGCAGAAATTGAGGCAGCGAAGGAAACCATGGGGGTCGATCGCAGCTTGATCGAAGACCAGACCTACTTTTTGATTGAGGCCGGTGATGAGGCTGAAAAGCAGCTGGTAGGCTGCGGCGGTTGGGGTCGGCGGCGAACCCTTTACGGCGGTGATCATACCGTCGGCCGAGATGACAGCCTGAGTGATCCTGGTCAGGATGCGGCTCGGATTCGAGCCATGTACACTCACCCTGGCTGGGCGCGTCAGGGCATTGGCAGCTTGCTACTCCAGTTGGGCGAGCAAGCTGCGCGCGACGGGGGTTTCAAGTCTATAGAGCTGGGCTCTACTGCGGCGGGAGAGCCACTGTATTTAGCGCGGGGTTATGTGGAAATCAGTCGCGAGGTGCATATCGCTGCGAATGGTGCTGACAACCTGGTGATTACCATGGGCAAGATGCTATGAATTAAATGGTTGCTAAGGTCTTTTGTAGAATGCCTGTTGTGGAATGCCTGTTATGGAATGCCCGTTATGGAATGCTAGCCACATCACCCCCTTTCACTCTTGTCAGAAGATTTCGGTGACAGCTGGTTGCGTACATTCAAATAATATTAGATTAAAGGAGTTTGGGTTAATGGTTATTTTCAGGATACTGCTGGTTGCTATATTGATGAGTGTCTCAGCCTACACTGTCGTGGTCATAAGCGACCATGGGTTGGGTTTGTTTGAGGTGTTCTTCAGCGATATCAGGGCTATGGCTTGGCCTGGTCAGTTTAATGTCGACTTCATGAGCATGCTGGCGCTGTCTGGACTTTGGCTTGCTTGGCGTCACCATTTTTCAGCTGTTGGAGTGGTGGTTGGGGTTTTGGGTTTTTTCGGCGGCGCGCCATTCCTCTGTGTTTACCTGTTGCTGGCGAGTTTCAACGCAAAGGGTGATATGCACGAGATTCTGCTAGGCAAGACGCGAACGAATCAGTAGCGTCCAGTCGGTGTGATTTGGCAGTGCTAAGGCAATGCTTTGTTTAGCCAAACATTGTTGGTTTTGCCCAGCACCTTCTTCGCCAAGCATCTTTTGGTAAATATTAATTTCCGCCTCGTGGAGAGCCACTTAATGAGCGCTTATATTATTGTAGATACCCGGATCACTGACCCTCAAGCCTATGAAGCCTACAAACAGTTGGCAAAACCCATTGCGGAAAAGTTTGGTGGTATCTATCGAGCACGGGGTGGCGCGATGGATGTGCGAGAGACGGACCTGTGGTCGCCAACCCGGGTAGTTATTATTGAATTTCCCAGTATGCAAGCTGCCCAAGCCTTTGTTGACTCGAAGGAGTATGCTCCTGTTAAGCCGCTGCGTACGGAAAATGCACAATGTACCTTGCTGTTGCTAGAAGGTTGTTAGTCAGGCTCAAATTATTCACCATTTCAGGGGGCGCAAGCCGCGATGACGGATATTATCGTCAGATCAGATGGGCTGGAAGATTTTCATCGTCAGCAGATAACCTTGTTAGGCCGAAGCAAGCTGGTGTTCACTTCTGGCAGCGGTCCTGCGGTGATCGTGATGTCAGAGATGCCCGGTATCTACGATGAGGTGATCAACTTTGCTCGAAAGGTGAGAGATGCAGGCTTTACAGTCTGGATGCCGCACTTGTTCGGTGAAGTTGGTCGATCGCCCTCTGGTGGTTATCTCGCGAAATCAATGGCTCGCGCTTGTATCAGTCGAGAATTTTCTGCGCTGGCGGCTAACCGCAGCAGTCCGGTGGTGGATTGGCTCAGGGCGCTGTCGGCGCATGTGCATCCGTTATGTGGCGGCAAGGGTGTGGGCGCTATTGGCATGTGCTTCACGGGCAATTTCGCGTTATCCATGATGGTGGAGCCGACAATGTTGGCGCCTGTGCTGTCTCAGCCCTCACTGCCACTATTTCAAAAAGGCGGTATGCATATCTCGCCAGCGGACCTGAGTTGCGTTAAAGATCGACTCGAGAAGGAAAATCTGACGGTGCTGGCATACCGATTCGATGGTGACCCATTCTGCCGCAAGGAGCGCTTCAGTGAATATGCTGCGGCGCTGGGAGACCGATTTCAGTCTCGAGTATTGCCCGACGAGGCGGCGAGGGTTAGCCGTGCTGCGCCTCACAGTGTCGTGACGATGCACCTGATCGATGCGGAAGGCGAGCCAACTCGAGCGGCGGTAGATGAAATCTTAGCGTTTTATCAGACGCGTTTATGCACTTAGCATCAATGTGTGCTCATTAATCGACAGATGCGTCGGGGCCGGTGATCAGAGGCAAGGTCTCATCTTTGACCCATTCGCTCATGGAGCCGTCATACACAGCGACTTGCGGATGGCCGATTAGCGTTAAGGCTAACGCGTCGAGGGTCGCGGCAATCCCGCCGCCGCAGTAGGCTATGACTCGCTGTTTGTCTAGTACACCCTTGGCCGAGAATACGCGCTGCAGTTCAGCAGCGGGGCGAAAGCCGCTGTTTGTCTAGTACACCCTTGGCCGAGAATACGCGCTGCAGTTCAGCAGCGGGGCGAAAGCAACCCTGGTCTAGCAGTTCATCGTAGAAGACATTCTTGCTGTTTTCGATATGTCCCTTGCGCCCATAACTCATCTTCGCCTCACCGGAGTAGACATCAGGCGAGAGGGCATTGATGGTACAGACGTCGCCATCATGCACTGCGGCGAGGGTGGTGGCCTTATCCGCCCAAAGTTTGGCATCAAGACTGACCAAAAGATTGCCTGAGCGTGCCGGTGGTAGCTCAGTGGTCAGGTCTCGACCCTCTTGCTGCCACTTCGATAGCCCACCGTCTAGTACAGCGACGTTTTTGTGCCCACAGGAATGTAGCATCCACCAGGCCCGAGTTGCCCACATCATATGGCCGCTGCTATAAAACACCACCTGGCTATCGTCATCGATACCGGCGGCACGGTAGGCCGCTTGCAAGTGCGCTGCCGAGGGTAGGGTAAATCCCAAACCGCTGCTAGTGTCCGATAAGTCTCGAACAATATCCAGAAAGGCCGTGCCCGGTATATGTGCCTGTTGATAATCATCGAAGCCCGATACGGCGTTGTAACCGTGTGCACTCGGGACCAAACTAATGGTCACGTCAAACAACCGCAGGCGACTGGGATTGTTTGCGATGGCTGTGTCGAGGTCAGCGGTAGAGATAAGGTAATCAGGCTTGGCGTAATTCATGGTCATGAACTCAATGGTTAGAAATTAAAGTGGAGTGATCAAAAAACTAGCTACCGCGTTTTTTGCGATAGCTGACTTTATGCTGAACGTTGGGCTACTTCCGCTTGCAGGCCTGCGCGGTTGTCACCATGGCTCAAGGACACCAGACGGCTAAGCTCTGTCAGGCTGCGGCCCGATTCCTGCTGTAAGTCATTAAAAAATTGTTGGGTTCGACTCAGGGCCGACTTGGTATTGATGCCGGTTTCTATGATCTTGGCCTCTCGCAGGTAAGCCTCAACATCACGGGTTAGTAAAAACGTATCTTTGCCGAGCGCGCGTAATGCATAGGGGCCGATATTGCCGCCCAAGCGGCTACCGTGTTTCTTCAAGTATGCCCAGAGTCCGACGATGTCATCGCAGGGCCAGTCGGCAATAAAGGCGGCAAAGCTGCATTGGTGGTGGCGGCGAGTCAGGTCGATCATCAGGGCGTTTTCGCGAATGGCCCAAACCTTTCGATAGTTACGAATAATACGTTGGTCGTGGGCGCGCTGTTCTAACATCTCATCGGGCATCATCAACAATTTGTCGATATCAAAGCCCCAAAACAGCAGTTCGAAGTTATCCCACTTAGCCTCTACAACGCGCCAGACAAAGCCAGACTGGAAGACTTTTTTGGTGAGCGCTGACAGGTAAGTGGCATCGGGAATAACTTTGAGTTGCGGGCCAGACAAAGGCCCTACCAACAAAGACTCAAGCTGAGCCTCGCTGCCCTTGCGCCGGCAAGCGATATCGTAAATATTTTGATAAGTTGGCACGGTTCCTTCCTATCTCTGTTCTGAAGTTTGCAGTAATGCGGTGCTGTATTAGCCATCAATGCCTAGTTGTGTCTTGATGTACTGGCCAACGGCTTTGTAATCGGCTTTGCCATTTGCGGCCCGGCCTAATTGATCAATAACGAAGACGTGCTTCGGGCACTTATAGGCCGCCAGTGACCGTCGAATGAAGACGTTGAGTTCGGCTTCGTCTAAAACCGCCTCGTCAGCCAGTTCTACGGCGGCGGTGACCGCTTGGCCCCATTTGTCATCAGGGACACCGACCACCAGGGCATCTTTGATAGCGGGATGAGTCTTGAGGACTTCCTCGACTTCTTCGGGGTACACCTTTTCGCCAGCAGTATTAATACAGACACTGCCTCGGCCTAGCAGTGTGATGGTGCCGTCGGCGGCCACCTGGCACCAGTCGCCGGGTATAGAATAGCGCACGCCGTTAATCTCTGGGAAGGTTTTGGCGGATTTCTCCGGATCCTTATAGTAGCCCCGGGGTATGCCGCCACAGCGAGCCACAAAGCCAGGTTCTTCGCTGCCGGGCGTGATTTCTCGGTGGTCCTCAGAAAAGACTCGAGTGAAGTCGCCGATGGCGAATTTAGCGACCGCAACGCCCTGGTCAGCAGTAGTCACAGATTGGCCAAAGCCGATGGCTTCTGAGGCGCCAAAGGAGTCAACGAGACTCATTTGCGGGTTATGCTTGAGCAATCCCTGTTTGATCTCGGGGCTCCACATGACGCCAGAGGAAATGATGACCAGTAGGGACGACAGGTCATAGGCGCCTGGGTTTTGCTCCAGTGCCTGCAGCAGAGGGCGACCAAATGCATCACCGACAATCGCCATGGAGGTGACCTGTTGGTCCTGGACTGTTTGCCAGATCTGCTGCGGGTCAAAATGAGCGCTGCCGATGGTGACCACTGTGCCGCCACGGGCGAGAGTGCCCAGGGCTGTAAGCAAGCCCGTGCCATGCATCTCTGGGCAGACAGGCATGCCTCGGTTGTTGGCAGTTGCCGCCAGAATATTAGCCACATGTTCCTCAAGATTGGCGGGTGCAGCAATGTCCTGGTCGACGACGGCGCCACCACCACCAGCAGTCCAGATGTCCTCATGGGCCCACATGACGCCTTTGGGCATGCCGGTTGTACCACCGGTATAAATGAACAACAGGTCATCCCCTTGTCTTTTAAGGTTCAGGGGACTGCCGTCGCCGGTAGTGGCCAGTGCTTCATAAGATTTCACTGGGCTATCTGCGCCAGCGTGAGTCATATCAGCGCCGGGGTGGCCGTCGTCCACCTGCACCCATAACAGAACATTCGGTAAACGGCGTCTGAGGACTTCGACCTGGGGTGCGAACTCCGCGGCAAAGACCACGATACGAGCGTCAGAATTGTCGATGATGTACCACAGTTCATCCTCCACATACCGAAAGTTGACGTTGACATGGGTTAAGCGGGCTTTGAAGCAGGTTGTCAGCGTTTCCATATAGGCGGCATGATTACGCATATAAAACGCGACCTTGTCGCCGGTTTTGGCACCAGCCTGAAGAAAATGTCGAGCCAGGTTGTTTGCCCGTTGGTCCATTTGCTGCCACGTCAGCACCCGCCCATCGTGAATCAATGCCGGTCTGTCCTGCGGCAATGCCGCGGCGATGGCTTCAAACATATCCCCATAATTCCAGACCATGTTGGCTCTCCTGTTGTTGTTTAGCTTGGAGGATAGGGTAAGACAGTCAGGGACAGGTTGTACAGCATTGTTACGCTTCGGCACAGGGACTGGGGATGAGGCCTTACAGGTTGCAAGAGAAGCTACGAGAGATGCTGAGAGCCCCATAAAAAAACGCCCGGCGTGCCGGGCGTTTAAGCTTGTCTGCTTGAACCCGACCCGCTAGGTATTCCACTGGCCGCTAGGTATTCTGCGGGCCGCTAGGTATTCCACTGATAGGCGGACAGCAGGCCGATGGGCGTTAGAAATTCACACGATCGGTGATAGCGCCGTCCACATTCAGATTGATCCCTGTGGTGAACGCCGATCGCTCGCTCGCCAGGAAGACGACGGCATTGGCCACATCGAATGCCGTTGCCATTCGGCCAGTGGGGTTTCTCGCCATTGCGCCCTTGAACATCTCCGGGTTATGTTTCTCAATCGTCTGCCAGATACCGCCATCGAAATACACGGTACCCGGTGAGACGATATTCGCTCGAATTTTTTGGTGGGCATTCTGTTTGGCATAGCCCTTGATGAAGTGCACCATGGCAGCTTTAACGGCACCATAAGAGGATGCCACTGCGGCGGTAGTACTGGATACAGAACCCACAGCGATGACGGCGGCATCGCCGTGCTGTTGTGCGGCAGTCTCGAGGAATCCCTGGCCGGCTTCAATCATATCCACCAGACCGAACACATCCACATTGATGTTCTGCATCCATGAGTCTCGATCAATACCCTGCGCCATAGCGCCAACGTTAGATACAAGAATGTCCAGTCCGCCCAGCTGTTGGCCCGCCTCACGGACCCAGGCTTTCAATTCACCGTCGGCCATGACATCTACCTGCTTGCCGATCGCCCTGATGCCCTTGGCGTTCAGGTCTATGAGGGCCTGTTCGATTTCTGCGGGATTACGAGCGCAGATGGCTACGTTGCAACCCTCATCGGCAAAGGTATCTGCGATCGCGCGGCCGATGCCGCGAGTGGCACCGGTAATCAATACGTTGCGGCCTTTGAGTCCTAAATCCATCTTGATTCTCCAAATATGACAGGTGGTGGTTCGTCTGGGTTGACGAGGGCTTTTGAACAGAGGCCAAAATGCCATGCTTGGCGTCATTTGACAAATGATTCCCGACTCAGGCAGGTGAAGGGCTTAAGCCAAGGGTGTGTGAGGCAAGGCAGCGTCAGGCTGCTGGCAGTGAGTTTGGCGCGAGGGCGTTAGGGCCGTAAGCCGAGTTTTGATAGTCTTCCGAGCAGTATTTAGCGGCGGGCAGAGAGATCAGCGCTGGTGCTGGCCGGCTGCGCGGTTTCAAGATAGAGATGCTCCATGCCACGTACCAGGCCGCCCACCTGCCAGTCTACTGTCTGTTCGGCCAGGATCAGATTCGGAAACTTTGCCAGTAGGGCGTCAATGGCCAC
>Ga0206129_10003980_pt1 | contig 16635 bp, 18 predicted proteins | sample Helgoland_Spring_8_FD_148616 | JGI IMG/M metagenome (GOLD analysis project Ga0206129, IMG submission 148616) | Pelagic subsurface seawater microbial communities from Kabeltonne, Helgoland, North Sea - Helgoland_Spring_Bloom_20160502_2 | ecosystem: Environmental > Aquatic > Marine > Epipelagic ...
ACCACAGACAATCCCTTTGTTTTAGCGAGCTGACAGGCCAACATCCCAATGGAAGAAGTGCCTCCACGAATCAATTGGGTTTCGCCGCTTTGAATTTCCAAGGCTTGATTCAATGAACCCGATACCGTTTGGAACATTTCGGGAATGGCACCTAGGATGTCCCAGTCGAGCTTACTCTTAAATGGGAACACAATTTCGAGAGGGACCAGCGTGTACTCAGCATATCCACCGTCGTAGAAGCGGCCCATGCCGCCCATAATGGCTGCAACCTGCTGACCTTTAGGGTAGGTGTTTGAAGGATCTTCGTCAACAATTCCCACACATTCAATTCCTTGTATTCGCGGGAAATCTACTCCTAGCGAATCTCCTCTTCTGGTGAAGAGTTCCGATCTGTTCAGTCCAAAGGCCTTTACTTGAATGCGCACCCAGCCATCCTTGACCTTTGGTTTTGGAACCACCTGCAGTTGGATTACTTCGGGATTACCTGCTTTGGTGGTTACGGCAGCTTTCATTTGACGACGGCTTATTTGTTTTTGAATTGCTTTAGTTCTGTCTCAAGGCCGACTCTGCCTTCTCATATCCCAATTGAATCATTTCCTTGGCCCGATCAAAGTCGTAGGTTCCACAGGCATTGCGTGCAATTTTTATTTCGATGTCGGGCGGACATTCGGCAAGCTTATAGCGGGCAATGGCCCCTTGCATGGTATCCAACGACTTATTGGCTACTTCGTACATACCCCATTTTTTTGATTCTGAAGTATCCTCATCATTCTGAAAGCGCTTTAAGAACTTCTTAATACCATCCTGAAAGGAAAGGTCACTCTCACTCTCACTCTCACTCTCACTCTCATTCTCACTCTCACTCTCACTCTCACTCTCAGGAGCTCCGCCCAAGTTCACTGCAATTGTAAGGTCGGTTTCATCTTCGGTGGTGGGTGAGATGGGGACAGGGTTTAGTATGCCGCCATCGATGAGTAGTTCACTCTGATGTTCAAAAGGAGTGAAAAATAGGGGTAGAGATACCGAGGCTCTAATAGCATCGAACAAGGAGCCTGAATTGAACCAAACTTCCTTCTCAGTTTCAATGTTTGCAGCCACAGCAGTGAAAGGAATCGGCATTTCTTCAATTTGCACATCCCCTATGAGATCAATCAAGGTATCGATGATTTTGTCTCCTTTAAAAACACCACCATTCCCCCAAGAGAGGTCGAGAAGACTTGCCATATCTACCTTATCGATGGAGCGCATCCATTTTTCCAATTCGTCGAGTTTACCAGCGGCATAAACCCCACCAATCAAAGAGCCAATCGAACAGCCTGAAATGGATTTGATTTGAAAGTTGTTCTCTTCAAGGTACTTGATGACGCCTATGTGAGCCAATCCTCGAGCTCCTCCGCTCCCAAGAACAAGGGAGACAGTACGACCCTCGGATTTTGTTTTCTCCTCTTTTGTCACTTTTAATCTAGGATTACGCCGATTAAATCAATAGTTGAGTGGAATGCTCTCAAGACTATTGAAAATATAAAATTGAGTTTGTCCAGTCTTTCCCTGAAAGTTGAACACTTCTTCGGTGTCCCTGCTTTTCCTGGGGGAAAAGGCTTTCAGTTTCATTGGATTGCTTCCTTCTATAAGAGGAACCCTCGCATAGGAAATGCTGTACGGAAGTGTTTGCCAGTTTCGAGTGTCGGCTTTTTCCGAAACACTGTTGATGACAGAGAGCAATGCGCCATGATTCTCATTTTGTTTCCGCAGCATTTGCTCGGCAGCTTGCTTCGCAGCCAATCTCATGAGTGATGTCGAAAGTTCTCTAAGCATTCGATCGTCCAATGTTTTAAAAGCAATGTCGTTGATGTTCTCAGCCATTTCCAACGGGTAAGTCTCAGTTTCAGAAATCAAAATCGCACTCCGGTAATAGGGCTTGCGCTCGCGATATCGAGGAAATGCGACACGCACAAATTTCAAATCGCCGATGCCTTCGGAGCTTTGTCCATTAGAGGATGTTGAGAAAGGAAAGCTAAGTCCCAGTTCCTCATTTTCAAACATAACAAGTCCTCCTTGGCCTTTAACAGGAAGAAATTTACGCTCCATTCATCTTTCACAGGACCCAAGCCGTTGTGCCAGAAGAACACCAACTCACCACCAGCTTTCTCTTCGTGTACATACTTCATTGAGAATTTTCCTTCAAATTTCTCAAGCTCCTCTTTGAAGCCATTCATATAGGCCGTTCGGAGGAGGTCTTTTTTGAGTTGTTCAGGAACCTCAGTCCCAAAATACACTTTGTGTAGTCCTCGTCGTAGGCCTCATATGCATTTCTGTAGGCAATGAAAGCATTGTTGACGTCTCCAGACGCCTCGTAAGCAATGCCCATCAAATTCAGGGCAAATGCGTCCCTCCTGTACCTATTCTTTTTCTTTTCGTAACGGTCGTTCAATAGGTTCAATTTGTTGTTGATTCTTCGGCATTCAACCAAAGCCTCATCAAATTGATTCATGCGCAGGAAGTTCAAGGCTTTGAAATAGTGCATCAAAACGAGTTCATGATCTTCTCCTGCATATACCATTGTGGTGGGGTTGCTGAGAATGCTGGCTGCCTGTCGCGCGTAGCTCTTTTGGAAATCTTCGGAGAAAATGTAGGCCTCCTCAAAGGATTCGTTGCTTTCAGAGTAGTTCTCCAGCATTTGAAGAACGACACCTTTCTGGAAAAAATAGAGCAATCGATTCTTATCCTTGGCGGCTCTTTTGTTCTTGTCTAGCGTTTTGCGCGCATCCTCAAACTTTCCTTGAACGAATTGTTCTTGGAACAACAAACTCTTTTCATAATAGGTTGCGCAACTTGAAATGAAGACTAGGAGCCCTGCAAGTACAATCCCAATAGTATAGGCTTGGGATTGTGTTTTAATGCTTGATTTATTCAATGAGAGGTGAGTGATTGTAACTTTTGATCGCCTACTTAACGACCTTCTTAATCTTCTTGCTACCTAGCCAGACTTTTTCGTTGCTCTCCATATGTGTCAGCTCTAAATCAACCTGGTAAAAGACCAATTTCTGTTTGCTATTTGCGTCGGTGATGGAATTTACCGTTCCTTGTAAAATATAGTCTGCACCAAGTTCCATTCCCCATTCGGCTGCTGACTTCGTAGAGGCGAAGTCTTGCTGTTCCAAGCGTTCTTTTCGCAACTGGTCACGCGCTTCTCCACCCTGAACGATTTTTACTTTTCCTGAATTGATGAATTCCCGTTCGATGTCTTTAATAAAGATGTCGGTACTGATGTGCTCACTGCTTTTGTTTCGAATGATGCCGACTAAAACCGTCCGTTTTCGACCCTTCGCTGCCACAAAATCAGATATCCAATCTCCAGATAAGCCATCGCGAATCATTTCTTCAGAAACCATTCTTGAGTCCGTGTCGTTCCATCTCCCGCTGAGATCAACGGCTTGCTTTTCATCAATCCGTGTTACTTTTTTTGACGGAGAGCAGGAAGGCATAGCTAGTGCGAAAATGAAAAATACGGCACTAAAAATCGACAACTTATTCATGAGGCTATTGCTTAATTCGTTGATTTCCAACAGGGAATACTCTTGTTGGCTGGTGATCTATTTTTTACTCAAGGTGTAAAAAGCCAAGCCTTTTCGTGAGCTTGCTTTTGTGCCTTCTTCGCTAAACTTCCATTTGTCGTGAAAGCTGGGGCTCGCATCTTGACTTGTGAGCTGAACCTTTCTGTTCTTCAGCGTATAAGTTCCTTGAACCTTAATCTTTTGCTTTGGGTTTGAAAAGTCTTGATAGTTAAAGCTGAAGTCTTTGTTCAGGCGAAGCTCAATGCTCGATGGATCGTCTGCTGAAACACCATATGTGACTTCCAATCCTTCATTCTGAATGCTTGTGAAGGCGAAGCTGGAACCAACGATAACTATTGCAATCATTGACTTGAAGAAGAGATTCATATGCGTTGATTGAAATGAATGGCTAAGGTATGGATTCAGAGGGGATGGTAACAGCTAAAGTAGTGACGGTGCTTCGGCTTAACTGTCCTTACTTAAGGCGCTTACCAAGCCATTGAAAATGAAGCCGTGAAAAGGTGTGACGGCTAGCCAGTAAATTCTTCCTGCCAAGCCTAGAGGTCTGAAGGTGGCCGTCTGAACCAATTGGTCTCCCTCCAATCGAAATTCCAGCCATGCTTCTCCAGGCAGTTTCATTTCCGCAAAAAGCAGCAAGCGCCCTTCTTCTTTATTTGCATATAAAACGCGCCAAAAATCTAAGGAATCACCGGCGGCCAAAGAAGTCACATTGGTACGTCCTCTCCTCAGGCCAACGCCACCGAAGAGTTTATCCAAATAGCCTCGGATTCTCCAGAGCCAATTCCCATAGTACCATCCTTTTTCACCTCCAATGCTCCAGATTTTTTGGATGCTTAAATCGCGATTAATGAACTTTCTTTTGCGCTCATCTTTATAACACCCAAAGGTGGGAACCCGGATAAATTCTGAGATGTTTATGTTGAGATCGCTGCTGGAATACGAGTCTTTCCAACTGGATGCGATTTCATTGCTTTCAATCTTGGCAAAGGCGCGAATGAGCGCCTCTTTGTAGGATATCGGTTGAATGTTCAGAATTCGATTGATCTCGTTATCCCGGCACACGACTTCAACCTTCATACTATCAACAAGTGAGCTGGCGAGTTTATAGGACGTTGAAGTCACGAAGTAAAGCCAGTAGGAGGAGAGCCTTGGCGTCATAACCGGAACGGTCCAAATTTTACGTTTTAGATTTCGCACTTCCGCTATTCCCAAAAGCATCTCCTTGTATGTGAGTACGTCCTCGCAGCCAAGGTCAAAATTTCGATTGAAGGTTTTCTCGACTAAGAGACATTCTGTTAAAAAGCGCTGAACATCAGAAACCCCAATGGGTTGGCATTTCGTGAGAAGCCATTTGGGTGTAATCATTACTGGAAGCTTCTCAATCAAATCTCTCATGATCTCGAACGAGGCACTTCCTGATCCAACGATGATGCCCGCTCGTAAGCTTGTAAGGCTGTAATCGCCTTTTCCCAGCTCATCTTCCACGGCTTTTCGAGACATTAAGTGCGTCGATAAATTGCTTTCGTTTACGATTCCACTGAGGTAGATGACTTGCTTTACTCTCTTGCTGGAAAGGGATTTTCGGAAATTTTCAGCACATTGCAATTCCAAGGATTTGTAGTCGTCGGAGGATGACATGGAATGAACGAGATAGTAGGCGACGTCAATGTCATCAGGAGCCTTTTCCAACGACGATTCATCCAGTAGATCGATCTCAATGACCGATATGTTGGCTTTTAAAGATTGAGGTGGATTGAACCTCGACTTATCCCGAACGCAGCAAACGACGTGATGGCCTTTGTTTACCAGTACGGGCAGTATGCGTTTTCCAATATATCCGGTTGAGCCGGTGAGTAGAATTTTCATTTAGTCATAAGGACACAGCCAGCACTGGAATGTTCATGTTAGTTATTAAACAAGGCCTTGCCGAACTATCATCGAACAAGGTACGCGCTATTTTCGGCTCACTCAGCATTCAGCTCTTCATCCCAAACCATCACCACTTTTCCCTTCGTCCGCATTGACTCAATATAAGCAATGGCCTCGGGTGTTTTTTCGAAGGGGTAGACTTTCTCAATATGAACACGAACCTTCTTATTTTCAATCATGCCAGCTAGAATTTCCAAATCCTTGGTATTGGCCTCTGCCGTGAATTGGGCCAATTTAAATTTGCTTAAAGCAGCCCTGAAGAGAACTTTCATCATGTGGCCCATCTTGGTAAAGCCTACGGTTACAGCCATGAAAGCTGGCTAGAAAAATTTGTATTGAACCAGAAAGGCTAGGAGAAAGGCGTCTACTTTATTATTCGTAGATCACCTTTTTAACTTCTAGAGTGCTGCCGTTCGCATCGACGAGCTCAGTGAAATAGATGCCTTTTGACGGCATGCTGCGTAAATCCAGTACAGTTTCGTTTGAATTTACATCAAGTCGCTTCAATTCACGTCCGAGAAGATCTCGAAGCACAATTTGTCCCTCGAACGCATCTTTCGTCGCGATAGTCACGAAACCCTTAGAGGGGTTTGGGTGAATCGAAAATTTCGACGATTGAATGTCATCGAATCCATTTGCACATCGGATGACAACATTTTGAAGTTGGGTAGTATCGTTTCCACCACGGTCTGTGTATGTCCAAGTAACGATGGTGCTGCCACGAGTAGTGATTGGAAGAACTGCATTGTGTGTTCCAAATACAGTCTCTCCACAGCTGTCGGTTGCGGTGGGTGGAACCAAGCTATCAACGCTGCAAGTTCCTTCCACATCAGCCAAGTCTACGCTGTCTGGAACCGGCGCAGTTTCAGTAGCAGTGCAACCACAACCTCCTGAGGTGCTTGCATCACCATAAATGTGATCGAAGTAAGAAATGTTGTCGGTGGTTCTTGCCTGGAAGTCAGGGAAGATGACGATTTGATCGTAAGTGTTTCCAATGTTTGCCGAGAAGTCAAAAATGATTTCTTCCCATTCATCCGTAACTGTATTCGCAATCTTGATTTCTCCTAAAGACCAGTTGTCGGAACGAACCAGTTTGATACCAACGTCACTGATGACGGATTTCCAAACCATAATTCGAATGGTGTCGGTAGAGTCTGTAACGGTCCAACTTCCTATTCCTGCACCGTGCAATGACTCAACGCCTGCGTATGGTCTTCCAGCTACAAGAGAGGTAAACTTGGCAACCGTACACGATTTGTTGATGCCCGATGGGTCTGGGTTCACTATAATCTCCAATAAAGGATTGACGTCATTTTCGAAAACCGTCCAATTCCATGTAGCTCCATTGCCTGGAGTTTCAAAATCGATGGGTACGTTTTGACCTAGAGCGAAATAAGAAGAGAGAAGTACTACTAGTGTTGTTAAACCAAATTTCATGGGAATGGAATTGTGTGTGGAAATGAACTTAAGGTCAAATGTACAATAAGTCAATCAATCCATAATCTAGCTTCTCATGAATGGCTTTATCCCAGACTGACTGAGTCTTTGACGCCGATGGTTACTGAAGTGGTGATCTAAATACAAGGAAGAGTAGTGACCATTTCTTACAACAAATGGCCTAAAACAGCGTGACGGATATCAGCAACATCCGCTCTCGGGAGAGCAAGAATTCCCCTGAGATAAATCCGCCATTTTTAGCTTGATTTTACCGCTTTTTACACCGGGTTTTCCTGCGTAGACCGTGATGCTGAAGATCCCAGTAGTTCCTTTGCTGAATGACTGAATCTCTTCAGTGGAGAGGTATTTTTCAAGAATGTCATCTGGAATGACAATGGTCTTCTCTTTCTGAACTTTGATGTTTTGAAAACCTTGATCCTCAATCAGCCCGAGGTAATCGGATTTCTGAATGGCACCAGCTACGCAACCAGCATACATCTCTGCATCTTCTCTCAAGGCCTCTGGCAAGTCTCCAACCAGCACGATGTCTGAAATGCTGAAGTGTCCGCCAGGTTTTAAAACCCTAAAAATTTCGTGTATGACCTTCTGCTTGTTCGGGACGAGGTTCAACACGCAATTGCTGACAATCACGTCAGCGACATCATCGCTCACCGGCATGGCGTCAATATCACCTTCTCGAAATTCAACGTTGTTGTAGCCCAACTTTTCTGCATTCATCCGAGCCTTCTCAACCATAATTGGGGTGAAGTCGATGCCGATTACTTTTCCTTCCGCACCAGTTTCATGACGCGCCACAAAACAATCGTTGCCAGCGCCAGAACCTAAATCGATCACGGTATCTCCTTTTTGAATGTTGGAGAACTGAGTAGGTAAGCCACAGCCCAATCCGAGATCTGCGTCGGGAGAGTAACCCTCGGTATCAAAGTAGTCGTCCATCATGATGTTGTAGACCTTGTTCGAAGGAGTGGTAGCACCACAACAGGAAGACGCGTTTTCCGCCTTTCCTTGTTCGGCAATCTTAGCATACCGCTCTTTCACGATCTCTTTCAATTCTTGCTCCTTATTCATAGTGTTATTCATCTTATAAGGCTTAAATCAATTCTTGAAAAGAATGTACCCATTCAAGGAGGTCGCAATCAGCAACCAAATGAAATAGGGGAGTATGAGTGCAGATTTGAGTTTCAACTCTGGCCAATAGTAGAAGAGGAAGAAACCTACGAGCAGCGTTAAACTGCTTATGACCACTAGACCTACAAAGACCTGATGGAAGTAAAAGAAGGTTGGATTCCAGCCAACATTCAAAATCCATTGAATGACGTAGAGGCCAATGAATAAATAATTGTTTTCAACCGTGGGCCATAAGTAAGCTAGGTACAATCCGAAGAAAATCATGATCGTTGTCCAAGCAGCACCGAAAACCCAGCCTGGGGGTGTCCAAGGTGCTTTTGCCAAGCCCAGATGCCAATCGGATGGAATTCCATTACTCGTGAATATGCCTCCTATAGCCAAAGCGGCAAAGTTGAGCGCAAGGAAGAGGATGAGGCGGAAAATCATGCGGCAGTTTTCAATATCTAAGGACCATTAGGAAATCGTTTTTCGTCCTGAGATTGATTCAGTGCAAAGGTAAGGCTATCCGAAGGGCGAAGAAGTGACACAAGTCTTGTTTCTTCACTTGAGAAGGCATGCTATAGCTCATCAATATGTAATTTAGCGCCAAGCGAATTTTTCGAATCATGAGAAAGCATCTAATTACTTCTTTATCAATTCTTTTTGCATTGATCTGCAATGCACAAAACCCAACATTTGAGTGGGCTGCAGCGATGGGTGGTCAAGGTAATGATGTAGGGAATTCAATAGCTGCAGATATCAATGGCAATGTTTACAGCACTGGTACCTATCAAGATACTGTAGACTTCGACCCTGGAAGTTCAGTGAACACCTCAATAGGCACAGGCAGTTTTGATGCCTACATTCAAAAACTGGATGCGAACGGCAACCTCCTTTGGGTAAAAAACATTGGGGGAACAGGAGCTGCGGATATTGTGATAACATCAGCAATTGCAGTCGATACGATCGGGAACGTATTTGTTACCGGGTATTTTCAAGGTACTGTTGATTTTAATCCTGGAATGGGGACGGCCGTTTATAACACAAGTGGAAATCGCGATGCCTTCACACTTAAGCTCGATCAAAATGGCGATTACCAGTGGCTGAAGAGAATTGTTGGGAGCAACAACGAATTTGCTTACTCTATTTGCATAGACCAAAGTGGGAATGTAATCACCGCAGGAACATTTAGGGGAACCATCGATTTTGACCCTGGATCTGCCTCCTTTATGATGACGGTAGTAGGCACTGGAAGCTACATTCAAAAGCTGAACACCAATGGAGACTTTATCTGGGCTGCATCAATGGACAACAGTTCAGCAAATGCAGTTACTGCAGATCAAAATGGTGATGTTCTTACCACTGGTTATTTTGGCAGCACGGTAGATTTTGACCCGGGCAGCTCAGTAAATAACTTGGTTGCCAACGGCGGCGCACGAGATGTTTTCATTCAAAAATTGGATGCCAATGGTAATTATTTGTGGGCCAAATCTTTGGGCGGAGCAAATGTGAATGATGAGGGAAGTTCGATTGCTGTAGATATCAATCACAATGTTTTAGTCACTGGCTATTTTAAGGGGACGGTTGATTTCGATCCTGGTTCGGCCACGTATTTCTTAACCACCCCGGGAATCATCAGTCCGACGGATGATGCCTTCATCCTAAAATTAAATGTTCAGGGCAATTTTGTTTGGGCAATACAGATTGGCGGAGACGTACACGATTACGGCATTGGCATTACAACCGATGCATTCGGGAATTTCTTGAAGTCTATGAGTACCAGTCGGCGAATGAGGAGTACAAAGCTCGAATTGATTCCTTAGCTCTTCTTAAGATGGCCCAGAACAACCCAATGATCGAGGCATTTGAAGCGCGAGGACGGTGCTGTTTGGGTGATGAAATTGAGGAGGAAGTTGAGGTTGAAGAAGAACCAATCATCGCTGTTTCAGGTACTCCAGAAATTATCGCCTGTGCGTTTTTACAAGAAAATGCCGAGCCTCCCTTTTCGGCCGAGGATTTAAGAGCGTTTCTTTTGGAAAATGAGAACCCATTGACTGAGATTGGAGTAGAGGGAAAGCTTGTTCTTCAACTAATGTTGAGCGAATCGGGGCTGGTTACAGAAGTAGAAGTGAAGCGAAGCCTTCATCCCATTTTAGATAGTTTAGCAATGCAAAAGGCCCGCTCAATGCCAGCTTGGGAACCAGCGAAAGATCAAACAGGAAAGAGCCGTGCTTGCTATACCATGCTTCCTTTCCGCTATAAAATACAAGAAGAGCGATGAGAATTCCCAGAGCATTTGCATTGAGCTTTTTCGCGATCGTGCTGCACGTTCAGGTAATGTGCTGTTCTTGTAAGGGGCCCGATAAATTTGTGAACTCTATCGGTCAACATATGATGGAGGTGGAAGTGATTGATGTGCAAGCGCTCGATACTTCGAAGTATGCCTATACCATTACTCGCTTAAAGGTTCTTCGCCTACTCAAAGGAGATTATGGCTTGGACACGCTGTACTTGTTGAATGACAAAGGTTTTGAGTGTTTTCACAGTCTACCGCACAAGGAGCCGGGCAGGAGATACATCGTCACAGGTGATCTGCTAAATGAATGGAATTCTTTTCAGTATGGTGCGGCCAGCGAATTCACTGGGAAAATGTTGGTGCTCGATCTATGCCTTGAAAATTATCTCATCGTTGAAGGGGAAAAGGTAATTGGTAATATAACTCGAAATAGAGTGAATGGCTCAAAGCTAAAACGTAAGCTCTTTAGAGTATTCATGAGCAAAAACGCCTACGGTAACTGGTCAGCTCGTAGAAGGAAGTCACCAAAAAGGGAGCGACTGATGCAAAAAATGGCCATCAGCAAATTGGAAAGAAAACTCAAGAGGCGAGAACTCATTTGAGTCCCAATAAGCATAGGAATTCAGGCTTATTCAATCACAATCTTGAGTCTGTGATGACTTTTGGAAGTGGTGATTTGAGCTGTGTAGACGCCGCTGGCGATGCCAATTACATCCATTCTTACTTCATTACTATTGCTTCCTTGACTTAAGACTTCATTTCCCAGTACATCGAAAAGTGATATGGACTCAATGGTGCTTTCTGCAGCGAAGTTGATGAACTCTGTTGCAGGATTTGGAAAGCTCTTGATCACTTCCAAATGAGGCATAAGATCCAAACCCGTATTGCTGCTCGTGCCATCTGTTTGCTCAACATCGTCGAATAGGAAGGTTGAAGCGGATGAACTGTCTCCAATGGCTCCATAGTCGAACATAAAGACGATGTCTTGGTAAATGCTTGGCTCACCACTGAAATCCCATTTGAGCGTTTCCCATTCACCTGAAACTGTGGTGACAACATCGACTTCAGTTTCAGCGCCAGCAGTCCCTTCCAATTTAAGTTTCGCGGTTGTTCCAATGGGAGCTTGGGTGAAGACCTTCATTGTGAGGTATGGAAAGCTTGAGAAATCTAAAGTGGTGTCGAGGTAGAGCTTACTGCCGGCCCATATTTGGCCACCATTTCGAACCATCTTTCCTACAGAATCAGAAGGGTTGATGCCATTCTTTTCGGGATTGGAAATTACCGTGGAACCTGCTCCGTCAAAATCTAAGAAGGAAGCGGTGCTAACACCATTTTCAAAGTTGATGGGCAAGCTGGCTTTAGGAAGTGGAGGCAAGCCGGCAACTTGTTCTATATCGTCGATGAGAAAGGTGGAAGTTGGAGAAGCATCACCAATGACGCCGAAGCCCATCATGAAGGTCAGCACATTGTACACAGGTGGATCTCCAGCAAAATCCCAAGTATATGTTGCCCAGTCGCCAGAAACGGTGCTGTAAGCATCTCGTTCATTTGCAGCGCCTGAAGTTGTGCTTTCCACCTTCAGCTTCAAGATGCTGCCCACTGGAGCATCGGAATATACTTTCATGGAAATTGAACTTAAAGTTGAAAAGTCCATGTTGTTGGTCAAGATCAATTTGGTGCGTGCATATCCATGCCCACCACTTTTAATGATGTGGCCTACGGTGTCGCTTGTATTGATGCCGCCGACCTGAGGATTGGCAACTACGCTACCAGTAGCGCCGAACTCGTTGGTGAAATCGGAGCTCAGCATTCCTGATTCAAAGTCAATGGGTAGGCTGGTGGGAACTGGTGCGGGCAGAGGAGGGCCTACGAACTGCTGCACATCGTCGAATAAGAAAGTAGAGCTCGCACTTCCGTCACCCACATGTCCAAAATCGAAGAGAAAGGCCATTTTATTGAAGGTGTTCGGTTGTCCGTGAAAATTCCATTCGATCGTTTCCCAAGCACCAGAAACGCTTGTGAAAGCATCTATGCTGTGTGAACTTGTTGGGCCGAGAAGTTCCAGTTTCATGCGTGTTCCAACCGGAGCGGAGGTAAACACTTTCGTAGAAAAATGCCACATGTTCGACAAATCCAAAACACTGTCGAGCAGAAGGGTAGCTCCAGCCCATAAATCGCCTCCATTGCGAATAATCTCACAAACTGTATTGCTGGTATTGATGCCTTGCTTTTGTGGGTTTGCAATCAGGATTGCTCCAGCTCCAGCAAAGTTGAGAAAATCGCTGCTCACAATTCCTGACTCAAAATCTATCGGCAATGAAATCAACTGAGGGGCAGGTGGGCCAGGAACTTGTTGAACATCATCAAAATAGAAAGTGGAACTTGCTGATCCATTGCCAATGTTCCCGTAATCGAACATAAACACGAGCTCGTTGAGCGTATTGGGTGTGCCAGCGAAGATCCATTCCAGCGTTTCCCATGCGCCAGACGTACTTGTAAAGGCATCGGCCTCTACGGAAGGTGCGCTGCCTTCAAGTTTTAACTTCACCACAGTTCCGATTGGAGCAGTGGTGTACACTTTCATGCTGATCTTGGTTAAGACCGAGAAGTCGAGATTGGCCGAAAGAATGATTTTACTTCCTGCCCAAATTTGGCCACCGTTGCGAATGATGCGGGCCACAGAATCGCTGGTGTTGATTCCACCCGAGAAAGGATTTGCCATAACAATGGCACCGCCACCACTAAAGTCAACAAAGTTTGAGCTTGATAAAGAGTCTTCGAAATCGAATGGAAGAGTTTGGGAATGAACCTGAGAGAACGTAAGAAGACTTGTTAAGGCTAGTAGGGTGCTTAATTTTGACATGTGCTCATTTTAGAAAGAGCTAAACTAGTCAATTACTTTTGGTGAATTTTACTACAAGAGAAGCTAAAGTAATGGAAGCCACAATTCCATATGCACTTTGTCGAGATGTAAGGTGGAGTTCAAGCGACGTGCTTTGACATTTGCTTCAGAGAGTTGAAGTTATTTCACATCCTTAATCTCAATTTCGGGATAGGATGTAGGCAACAACCCACAAGTGTAAATGGAGTTCAATTCTTTGTATTCCAACTCTATTGATAGTCCGTCTTGTTGATATTGAGTGGCCAAATTGGTAGTGGAATAAACCTCGCTTCCGATTTCAATCACCCATCAGCAGCCATCTAGAGCTTGAGCTCCATAATCTTTGACGGTTCCAGTTTCATAATCTTTGCTGCAAGGAAAAAGCAAAATTGACAAGAGAGAGATTGATAGTGTGTTTTTCATTGATGAATGTTTCATATGTAAACTGAAAAACGAAACCTCTATTGTGTTCTCTTACTCAACTTTGTATTTCGTTTGCAGTGCGCTAAGGAAATTGCGTAAGTATTGATCCATACAAAGGCGATAGGATTTATGGTCAGGCTTTCGAAAAAAGGCACTCAACTCATGTTTGCTTAATTTCTTTCCTGCCGAAGAGAAGAGCTCCAGCATGTCTTCAGTCTTCAAGTCCAGTGCAATCTTCAGTTTGCGAAGAATCATATTGTTGCTCAAAGGATCTTCAGGTTCGGGCATTGGGCCCTCTCTTTTTCCACGTTTTTCAATGATGAAACCATTGAGAAAAATGGCCAGTTCTCGGTCGGAAATATCAATCGCCAATGGATCGTCTTCCTTTTTCAACCAGTCGCTCACTTGCGCGCGATCAACTTCATATTCCGCCAATTTAAACAGCGCAATCATCGCGCTATCATCAAGGTCGAATACGTATCTGATTCGCCTAAAGATGTCGTTGTTGGTCATATGGGAATCTTATTCTTCTCTAATAGGTTGTGGTCATGTTCTCGTCCACGCAAATGATATAATCTGCTTTCGAACGATTTTCTTCGAGCAATTCTTTGATGTTTTCTTGCGAAACCGTGGAGATGGTCGTGTAGTTCAAATCCTTTTGAGCGCCTTTTAAATACCATAGAATGCCTTCATAAAAATCAGAATGGTAGGCGCCGTTGAAATGCAAGAACAATTGGTCTGCTTTATAGTTTGCCAAAATAAAGTGCGCCATGGTGGCATCCTTCATTGCTTGGGCTTTAACCAAGCTGGGGCTGCCATGATCGCCCATCATGACGAGAATGTTTTTATAAGTTGGCAATTCGCTGTCGAAGGGAATCGGTAGGGGTGCCATCCATTCTTTTTCCATCGAAGTCAGAGAGTCAAGCCCTTCGAAGCCCTTTTTGAAAACCATACGAGCGTACCTTCTTGGAATATTGGTGGCAATAAATGGAAGCTGGTTCTCCTTCGCGAAATTCACCAATGGAGCATAGTCTGTTTTGTGATTCGGCCATAGTCTGGCCAGGGTATCGAGTTCTTTGGAAGTGATGCTGTCGAGCAGATATTGATTCAGTGGAATCTGATTGTCGGCTTCAAACATTTCAGCGCCTAGAACAAGTTCACGTGTATTGTTGAGTTCCGAAGTCACTTCATATTGCAACCAGTGACTGATTGGATTGTTGTGGAGCTCACCAAACAGAACCACATCGCTTTTCACGAGGGACTTCATCATCTTTTCGTAGGACACTTTCTTTCCCTGGGCCGTATAGATCACGTAGGCCCTTTCTTGGGTGTAGGCAAGATTTGTAATGAGAAGCAGTGCAAGACTTAAGATGGAGTTTTTCATAGTCGTTTTATTCTTCATAAATGTCAAACTTCTCGGAGTACGACTTCATAAGCTCTGCGTCGGAAAAATCAGCCTCGCTCATCTTCGAAAGACCTTCCAGAAAAACGTCGAATTCACCATTTTTAAAGATCGTCAGCATTTTACCTCCTTCAACACAAATGGCTTCGTGCCAAACATTTGGTGGAACCGTAATCGTATCTCCTGGGCTCAGAGTGATTGTCTCATCGTCAAAGATGAGCTCCATTGTGCCTTCCAACATGTAGAAGACTTCAGTCATTACTTTGTGATGATGACGCTTAAGGTGAAAGCCAGGTTTTAAGGTGTCTTCGATGATGCACAATTCACCAGCTGTGTCCCTGGATGAAAGCTTTATGAAACAATGATCTTGAGCGTAGTTGTAATTCTCGCCTTCTCCAGTTCTTAGGTATTGCTTTGATTTCATTTCTGCGGTCTTAAATATTAGTCCTCTGTTAAATCTTTGGCTTCTTGAACATCGTCGGCGGATTTAGTAGGGCTTGCCACAAATGGATCTCTTGCCAAAAGTTTGGGTGAGATTTTATAGCTGGCAGAGTAGCTGAGTCCGGCTTGGCGTGTTTTAAGGGTTAAAAAGGCTTTCTTGTACCAAGACGAATCTGTCACTTTCTTCTTAAAATCTTCATGACTTGAAGTGTCCACGACTTTGTCCTCCTGCCAAGCCTCAATTTTGTACACTCCGATTCCAAAGTGCTCAATTCGTTTGAGGATAATTTCAAAATCCGATTCGGAAAAAGACTGAGCTTCTACCGACTCAACTCCAGTTTTAACCTTCTTCAATTCATTGAAGACGTGCTGTTCTAAAAATTCTGATTTTTCCATTCTCTACAGGGCTGATACTTTCTTGTATACCTCAAGTATAGCTTTATATTCTTGTCTGAGGGCTCATTAATTGATTTTGAGTGTCGACCACCTCTTTTTGTACTTCCAACTAGCCTTCGAACAGTCGAGTTTTATAAGGCTGCCCTGTGCAATGAGTTCCAGACCGCAGATTCCTGGCGCCTCCTTATAGATGTTCTTCGTTGCCCAAGGGAAGTTGATGTCGGTGGGAGAGCTGCCAATCCACAGCGACTGACCTGGCGCGATTTCGATGATGGTATCTAGTCTAGTGCTGAATTCGCCTTTTTCAGGTTCAATAGGGAAATTGGGAATTCGAACTCTTATGGTTTCTTCGGTTTTATTCTGCAACGAATATTGAAGTCGATTTACGGCATCGCAGGAACTTAATCCGATGTAAAGGCTGAACAGTAATACGAGGAAAACATACCTTCTCATCAATTTGAGAATAATTACTGCATTCAATTCTAGGTGTTGATTGATTCAGCCATGAGCATCACAACATGCGTTATGATGTGAGCGATGAAAGCAGCTTCCAATCCCTGTAAATCGTCAGCAAAATCTGGACTGAGATAGAAGTAAAACTAAGTGATACTTTGGTACATTTCAAACGTTGGCAGCCTTCGTCTTGACATATATCAAGAAGTTCAACTCAGCTATTTGGCGCGCATTCTACTCAAGGTTTCGGGCGACATGGCCAACATAGAAGCAA
>Ga0206129_10003983_pt1 | contig 16622 bp, 16 predicted proteins | sample Helgoland_Spring_8_FD_148616 | JGI IMG/M metagenome (GOLD analysis project Ga0206129, IMG submission 148616) | Pelagic subsurface seawater microbial communities from Kabeltonne, Helgoland, North Sea - Helgoland_Spring_Bloom_20160502_2 | ecosystem: Environmental > Aquatic > Marine > Epipelagic ...
CTAGTTGATTCAAATTCAAAACTTTCGTTTCCCCATCATATACAATTCCATGAGAACGTGAATTTTTTAACGAATGTAAATCGAGAGTATTCGAGAAAAAAGCGTTACCCAAACCATAGTGAATCAAATTACCATTCCAGTATTCATAATGTCCAACCAAATGACTGTGATGGAAGATAACCATCTTCGCCCCATATTCGATAATTTTTCTTGCAAGCGTCCTTTGGTAATGCGTCGGATACCTGCGATACTCAATTCCGCCATGGATAACAACAATCGAAGAGGAGAACTCCTTACCAATTATATCCACATGTTTATTAGAGAAACTAATGAAATCAGTTCCATTTAAAACACATTGTTCCTTTTTATCGGCCATTAAGATAATTTTATTACCACAAATATAATTCGATACATTAGATCGTGTCGAGACAATGGCCCTATCACTAAAATAATCCATATTTTTTTTAAAGTTGGCTTCGCCAAAGTCGGTTACATGATTGTTAACCATTGAAAAAATCAGGTTCTCTGGGATGTCCTCTTTCTTAAACATAGGAAGAGCTAATCTAACAGCTTTTTTAGTATATGAACCCATACTAAAATCAATTGATCCTTCTAGGTTCGCCAATACCACATAATCTTTTAGCTCATCTTTCACCTTTTTAAAAAACAACACACTGTCATCCTCGGTGAAAAAAACATCTCCAATAAATAGTAACCCCAGATTACTCTCATCCATCGTAAGTCCCTCCGCAACGACTGGTCACAATTGCTCTCTAAACTAATTTAAACAAATTGACTCAAAATTAAACTCGTCGGTTCATAGTTTAATTTAGTATCTCAACGCTAGTCACCATTGATTATATGAATGTTTTTTGACTTCCAATCTTAATTAAACTCGGCGCAGTTCAGCAGCATCATTACCTGTGAACATTACACATATTCCAAATTTCCATAAGAGTTTTCGCACAGGAGTGCTACCTTAACCACGTTATCCAAAAGCCCAATTTTTATACAGTAATCAGCTCGGAAGCCCTATCAATGCTATTTAAAAGTGATTTTTCGTTAGGAAGGATAACTATATCAAGTCGAATTCAATTTAATTATAAGACTGCTTATAAGTTCTACTTTTTCTTTTTGATTCCTTACAGGAATAACATAGGAACCTATTTGGAGAACTCGATTATTAACGATCTAAACTTTAAAGCCTTTAAAACTAATGGGGTATTAAAACCAATATTTAATTTCGACAAACAAGCAGAAGACGAGTGTGATCGATTTAATAAATTTTTAGAAAATATATAATTTCACACAATGACTTCAACACTGGCATTTCTCTTCATTCGATAAACTTTGAATAGTCTTGGGAAATTAAGTATCCCAGCCTTCCAAGTTAAGAAGTACCCTTTACGATTGATCTTTAAACAGTATAGAAGCTCTATTGGCTGCAAACAAAGCCCTACCATTAGGAACACCTTGACACCAAAGATCATAGAAAAAATGCATACTAGATCAATTAATAAAACAGGAAGTAGGTAGCGATAAACAAACAAATAACCTCTAAAATTCCTTTGTTTAACAGCTTTAAATAAAGGAACCCAGATGGTGTATGAAGAGGGACCAAACAAGAAATGTTTTAACGTCTTTATCTTCCAATCATAATGAGAGGCCATAAGTTCATGAATATACCATAGCTGATATCCCATAGACTTGACTCTCACATATAGATCTCTTTCTTCCTCTCCAAATATCCTCGTCTCCATGCCGCCGGCAGACTCATAAACATCTCTGTTGATTAAGAATGCGCCTTGCAAATAATCTGGCTCCCAATCTTTTTTATCGGCTAAAATAAAATAATCTTTGTCGTCCTTCTTATAAACCTTTTTGTAGCCATGTACTCCAGCAATCTGTTTATTAGTCTCTATTTTATCAATCGCTTTTTCTATCCAACCTTGCTCAATAGTTTCATCACCGTCTAGAAACTGAATATACTTAGTAGTCACTTCAGCGGCACCTTTAGATCTTGAAAGAGCTGCCGTTCCGTACGTTGACGATACTTTTATAATCTTTTTGATGCCGAAACTTTTAGCAATTTCTATACTATTATCAGTGCTATTTGAATCTACAAATACAATCTTTTCCGTAATCTCTAAAACTGATTTAAACGTCCGCGCCAAATGAAGGCTTTCATTTCTACCTATGATTACAAATGTGACATCTTCTATCATGGAAATTTCTCTTCTCACACCTTTTGTTTTGACAAGTAGTCCGCGAACCAATCCAATGTAATTTTCAAACCATCTTCAAGACCGATTTTCGGGGCCCAGCCAAAATGCTTATGGACTTTATCAAAATCCATACTTTGATAATCTATTTCCCCGGTGGTCTTTTTGTTTTCCATTAACTTACTAATCTCGTCAAAGTCCTTCTGATTGTTAGCCAAAGAAAAGATCAATTTTAAGACATCCTTAACGGAAACAGGTTCATTAGGGCCTGCGTTAAAAATCTCACCCGCTATAGTTGGATTTTTTGCCAATCCCTCACCCATCGTTAAGTAAAGATCTGATACATCATCAACGTGGAGAAAATCTCTCGTCATTGATCCATCACTACGGGGTATAAATTTAGAGTACCCCAGAGCCGATCTGAATCCATCAGGCACAACAGCCGAAAAATTTAACTGTCCTGGCCCATAGATATTACAAAATCTCGTCACAATTATAGGTAAATTGTAAACATCGTTAGCATAAGACTGAGCAATAAGATCGCCACAAGCCTTAGACGTATCGTAGGGGTATTGAGGCAACAATGGATAATCTTCTTTATAAGGCATTCTCTCAACTGGATAGGATCCATAAGCTTTGTCGCTAGACGCAATCACAATTGACTCTAATGTACTTGGGAATAACCTGCATGCTTCAAGCAAGCTGTAAGTTCCCCTTACGTTTGTCTCAAACGTAAGGAAAGGATTTGACATCCCAACACCTACTTCCACTTGGGCCGCCAAATGAAAGATGCTGTTTATTTGTTCTTCAGATATTATTCTACCAAAGAGCTCTTTGTCACACAGATCTCCCGAAAAAAGACGAATTTTAGCGTCTAATTTTTCATGATATAAAAATGTTCCTTTGTTCTCATTTCTAACTAAACCAAAAACTTCGGCGCCGTGTTCAATGAGTGACTTGGCTAAGTTTCCACCTACAAACCCATTTATACCCGTTATAAGAACCTTTTTATTTCTCCAATAATCCGACATCTTATTCTCCCCTGGGAATGTTAACTATATTTTTTTCAGCGAGTGATAGTTCTTCAACCGTATTTACAGTGATATGCAATCCTTCGTGCTTAAATGCTGCAAGAATACCCATCCGGACCATTTCATATAAAAACACCTCCCAATCATCATAATCGTCCATGATTTTTAAAATTTCATGATTAAAATAGAAATATCCTATATTCATATATTTATCTAGTATCGGCTTTTCTAAAAAAGAGTGTACTTTCCCATTTTCATCAAATTCGACTAACCCAAATTGGCTTCTCATTGGCCACACCGTCATGGTGGCTTTGAGGCCTGCCTCGCCGTGAAATTTGATTAGCTCATTAACATTGACATCTGATATCGTATCGCCATAAAGAACTAGGAAATCTCCAGAAATAGATTCACCAGCATCCTTAATTCGCTTGATAATATCTGCATTACCAGAAAAAACAGTTTTTACAGTCATAGGTGTCACATAATTATCGACATAATCATGAACTATCTGGTGCTTGTAGCCTGTAGCTGTGTGTATCTTTTTAATACCTTCAGACTGAAGATAGGCCAAGATATAAGACAATATAGGCTGACCTTTTATCTCAACCATTGGTTTAGGAATACTTTCTGTTATAGGCCGCAGCCTTTCTCCCTTCCCTCCACACAATATAATTACGTCAAGATTACTAACTTTCTCGTTCATAAGTTAAAACCTTTATATTATTTTTCGAAGAATTTTTCGTAGCTTATGAGGAACTATCCCCAACAACGAGGGATAATTACCATACAAGTAGTTTAAAAATTTGTTTTTTATGGGCTTATTTAGAAACAGTTTTTTGAGCGTCTCAATTTCTATGGCAGTCAGCAGGTCCTTATCTTCTAGGTAGAAAACAAGCTCATAAGCACAATCGTTTAAATTAAATATTTCGTATAAGGAAATAAGCTTTTTGTATTTGTCCAAATCCCATCGATAAAGGTCTGAATCTGTATCCTTCATAGGATCACGCAGAAATACGGCATCTCCCCATACTAGCTGCCCTATGCTATCGGGCTTAATTGTATTTTTTTTATCTATTAAATAAGTTTTTTTACATATCTTTGATGGGGATAGTTCATACAGACTTAGTCCACAAGCATCCAGGGTATTGCATATATCACCGAATTTAGCTCCGCCTTCGCGAACAGGGTTAAAATAAACTTCAGTCAATACACCCAACACATTTGATGTAATAATCTGTTTGCCACCATCTATGATGTGTTGCTCAAATCCCTCAGTATCAATTTTTAAAAAGTCACAATCTTTAATGTCCATTTCCTGGAGAAAACTATCTAAAGGTTCGGTTTTGATAATATCTTCACTAACCAAATCTAATGAGTCAGATTCTGCGAACCTAGACCAATACTTTACATTGGGTGGAAAAATTCCAGAAGAGCCTGGGTTTTTTGCATTATAAAACTTTCGTTCCTCATGCTTACTTCCTAAACCAACAGGAAAGTAACGCTCAGAGTCGTCTGACTTATTCGAATCAAGCAAACTGCACTCTTGTTCATTGGGCTCAAACCCGATTTTTAGAACTGGATTGAAATTATTGAATACTGGATGGAACCCTCTCCTAGCACCAACATCGATGAGGACAAACGGTTTATCTAACTTCAGTATCTTAGTTGACTCCGGAAAATTATTTATACTATTAACACTCATGCTATTTAAACCTCACGATATATATTTGACTGTGTCGTCTACGCTAATCCTAATGCAGACACTGATACTGATACTGATACTGATACTGATACTGATGCAATCTTAACATTAACGATCTTCATGCCTGCATCTTAATTTTTCTTCCACGTCAAAACTTATTCTACTGGCAAGAAGAATCTCGTCTAACGGTATTGGCCAATAGCCGTTTAATACTCCATCCGCAAACAAAGACAGTTCTGTCCTGTGTCCTTTATCCTGAGGAATACTTTCAACAATTTTCTTACCATCGTGGATAATTAGCTCAGAGTAATCATTCAGTATTAGGGTCTTCCCTTCAACAAATATACTCATAGTCTCTTTCGGATAGAGCGATGATCCCATGCTCGTATAAGTTAGATTTGCTATACCCCCATTTTTGTATTTTATTGAGACACAAAAATTGTCTGACGAAGCATTATCCGCAGAGGGTATACGATGAACAATAGCTGATTCATAATCACTACCAACAAGGTAGTTAAACAAATCATATATGTGGCAGGCTTCTCCAAGGTTCCGGCCTCCACCTTCTTTACCATGTATCCAACTTTCTTTAGGGATATAACCTGCATTCATTACATAGTTAATAATGATTGGTTGCTTCGACTTTTCAAGAATTGCTTTAATTTTTACAATTTGAGGTGCAAATCTTCGATTATAAGCCACCATTAATATAGGTTTATCGACTTTATATTCAGCGTGGCTCTCAACCTCGCCCTCAGAATAGAACTCTTTAATTTCTTTCAATCCCGCCTCTGTTAAACACAAAGGTTTTTCGACTAAAACATTTTTACCTTTCTTTAAAGCCGCTAAGGTCATATCTAAATGAGAGTCATGACGAGTGGATATAAGAACAGTGTCGGAATCAACATCTTCTAGTAATTCATCGAAATCGGCAGTACTAAAAGCCGCCTGATATTGGCGCATCACCGCTTGAGCGTTGTGAGGACTTCTATTCATTATTCCTCTGAAAGAATAATATTGTTTAAGAGACTTTATATTCGGAAGATGGACTGCCCGAGCAAACGAACCAACTCCAGCAATTGATATATTAACTTTTGATTTTTTTGCGCTCTTAACTGCGCTCTTAACTGCAGAGTTTAGTATTACTTTATCAATCTGCCCTAGGGTAGCTTCATATTCAATTAATGCTACAAGTGGGCGGGGGCGTTGATTTACAATATCATCGTAGGCATTTTTGGCCTCATCAACTTTGTATGTTTTGGAGATTAGCGGGCTAATTTTTACTTTATTTTGTTCAATAAGGTTGAGAAATTCCGCCATATTCCTATTTTCGGTCCACCTGACAAATGGAAGAGGATAATCAATATTTTTCTCTTCGTACTGATTATCATACCTCCCAGGACCGTAGGAAGAGGATATTAAAAAATCTAGTTCTTTTGCATAAAAGTCAGCACGATTTAAATTTAGTCCAACATCACCCACCAACACTACTTTCCCTTTCTTTCTACACATATTGAAGGCTGAAGAAACAATATGATCTGATGGGGAAGATGCGGTTACAATCACAGCATCCACTCCATGATAATTTGTAAGTAATTTAACGTTTTCAACATCATTAACCATCGAAGGATTTAAGACTTCGTCAGCCCCAACCGTAACGGCAATATCTAATCGATCTTGTTCAAGATCAATAGCGATGACTTTGCACCCACACGCCTTAAGTATCTGAATTGTTATTTGACCCAAAACCCCTAAGCCCAATACGGTTATAGTCTCTCCAATTGACGGATTCAACCTACGCACGCCTTGGAGTGCGATAGCTCCTAAAGCAACCGTTGATGCATGCTTGAGACATACGCCATCTGGGACTTTCACTGCAAGATTTCGAGACACCATTATTTGTTCAGCATGAAAAGCGCCTTGAGAACCGGCACAAGCAACTCTATCACCTATTTCTATATCATCAATATCCGCTCCAATTGCTATAACTATACCAGCCGATGAATATCCAACTGCTACCGGGCTAGACAGCTTATCTTCTATTACATCTACTGTCTTAGATACACCATTAGACATTGATTTTTTAACAAAATTCAATGCCTTCTGAGGATCCGCGACTGCCCTTTTCCATAAAGGTTTAGACGATACTTTCATACCATGAATTTCAGTCCCAATAGAAATACATGAAAATGCAGCTTGAACAATTATATAGCCAGACTCTACAGCAGGGCTGGGAACATCAATAACCTCAGGTACACCTTTAACAGTAACAATTTGCTTCATTTTTTTCCGTACTCATGGTCTATAACTTAGTCGTGGGAGAAATATATGATTTGAGAACCTGTATTTTCAAACCTAAATGGAACGAATAATTTACTCTTCAGGCTTTCTTTAATTTTACTATGGAATTCTGGCTTCGCAAAAAACAGCATAAAACCTCCGCCACCTGCACCGAGAAGCTTTCCCCCAATAGCTCCTGCGTTGATACCGGCATCATAGATATCGTCAATATCTGGGTTAGAAATACGCTCGGTGAGACTTTTCTTTAAATGCCACTGATCAGCCAATAATTTCCCGAATTCCTCTATAGACCTAGTGTCATCAATTATTACAGATGTTGCCTCATCTAATATTTGTGACATGAGATGTAATTCACTCGCTTTATCTCCTGTAGCATCTATCTGCGCTTTAGCTATTACTTCTGCAGTCCTAGAAAATCCTGTAAAACATAATAACAAGTGCTCTTGAAGAGTCCGGATTCTCTCTTCCGAGATTGTCATACCCTGCACTTCAAACGTACGCTGTTTATTAAATTGTATTAAATTAAGACCACCAAAAGCTGCTGCAGTTTGGTCCTGTGATCCAACTGCTTCACCAATTATGTTTTGCTCCATATGAATAGCCGCGAGAGCTAACTCACGTTTAGTTGCCATTTTATGCTTCATTGCATACAGAGCATGTATCAAGCCAACTGTAAATGTCGAGCTAGAGCCAAGACCTGACCTTGCTGGAAGATCTGCGCTATGCACAATCTCTAGGCCATGCTCAATTTCTAAAGACTTGGTGACCTCTCTTACAACAGGATGTTGAATTTCTTCTAGCGAATTAACTTCTTCTTTTAAATAATATTGAATTCGATGCTTATAATCAAAAAATGGCGGTAACTCCCTAACGGTTAGATATGCATACTTATTTATCGTAGCACTCATAACCATGCCCCCATTCGTTTCATACCAGGTGGGGTAATCTGTGCCACCACCAAAAAACGATATCCTAAATGGAGTTCTACTGATTATCATAAGCATCCTCTGGAGTAACATTGCTATAAAATTCTTTATACCAATCAATCGTCTTCTGGAGACCTTCGTCTAACGAAACTTTAGGTGACCAATTAGAGAGTGATCTTATTTTGTCGTTGTTTATAAGGCGCTTAGGGAGCATTGTCGGCATCGAAGCATCAAATTCTATCTGCGCCTTCTCATAATTCGAAGCCTTTAATATTTCAGATAGCACTTCTTTTATCGTCACAGGCACGCTAGAAGCTATGTTGACTGACTGAAAATCTTTAATGGTTTCAAACGCTATTAGAAGGCCAGATACAAAATCATCTATATATAAGAAATCTTTTAAATCCTCTCCATCACCCCAAACTGGAAAGGGATCATGTCTCTCAATCGCCTTTCTGATCAAAGCAGCAATCACCTTAGACTCCTTCCATGTAAATTTGTCGTGTGGCCCATAAAGATTCCCAGGCCTCACCACTAAAGTACTCATAGGTTCCTTGATGTGGTTTGCATACATTTCAGTCATTTTCTCAGAGAATAATTTCATCCAACCAACAACAAAATACTTATGGAAAAATTCATAATTAACGTCGTCTTCTTTAACAGCAAAATCAGTGACGGGATAGACTGTATTGCTACTAATAAAACAAAATTTACTGACTCCATTTTCATAACATGCTGCAAGAATCTGAGAATTCATTACCACGTTTGGCGTTAAGTGAGCCAAAGGCGTTTTTTCCATGACCGCTGCACCGGAGGTGTTAGCTGCAGCCATGAAAACATAGTCTATATCTTTAGTAGCTTCCACACAGTCATCATAATTAGTAAAGTCACTTTTTATATAACTCACATTGACTAAATAATCTGACGGTCGCCTATTCAAATAGGATCCCCGAACATTAGCTCCGAGATCAGATAACTTCTTAACTAAGTGCGTACCTACAAAGCCAGAAGCCCCAGCCACAAGTATATTTTTATCTTTAAAATAATTTGAAGAAATCATCACCCTCCATCCCTCTCTGATAGAATAGGAGTTTTAGTCGGCCACCAAATATTGTAATTAGGATCATCCCACTGGATTGTAAATTGACCTTCTCTATTGTACTCAGTGGTTTGCTTATAATTAAATATCGCACTGTCGGTCAAAACTAAATGTCCATTGCCGAACATCGGAGGAATCAAAATTTGCTTCCTATTTACATCTGATAAATGGAACGACTGCCACTTCTTATATTGCGGTGAATTTTGGTCATTGTTTAATACAACCAGATAAAATGCACCATACAAGCATGATACTAGCTTCCATGTTGACGCATCACCATGAATTCCTCGTAAAACATTATGCCTAGAGGTGGAAATGTCATCTTGAATAAAATCTTGAGTAATGCCATTTTCCTTATAAATTTTTTCATTGTATATCTCAACATAAGAACCCCTAAAATCCTGAAAATTAGTGGGGGGATCAATTATCAACACACCGTCTAAATCCGTTTTCTCAACCTTCATAATTCACTCTCATATTAAATTGTTCAAATATTACATCCATTGGCTCTCTCAGAATATCTAAGCCGAGATAATTAGATGCTAACTGGATAACTCCCAAGCCTGCCAACTGCTTATAGCCACCGGCTAAGGAATACTCTATTAGTTTTGTCCTTTTGACGAATACAACCTCAATACCACTTTCCTGAGAAGCACAAGGGTCTATAGATGGGTTTAGGCCAAAAAAAATATGTTCTCTGATATTAGTTCTGTTCATCATGAGTTTGAAATCACCTAATGCCATAAACTCACATTTTAAAGACGTTTCTTCTGCGAACTCTCTCCTAGCTGCATCTACCGGATTTTCATCATTAGAAATACCACCAGCTGGTAACTCCAATGTGAAACGCTCGATATTCGGCCTATACTGCTTAACCATGACAAATTCGCCTCTAACTGTCATGGCACAACATATTACAGAGTCAGAACCGGTCATTCTGTAATAAGGCTCTGCTGTCGTACCGAGAATAGATTCGATACCAGCCTCAATATCAAAGAAGGGAGTGGTGAAAACTGTTTTATATTTCAAAACTTTCGCCTTTAGCGAGCTAAAAAATTATTACCCTCGTTTTTAACCTTATCTCGCCAATAATTAAGTAGATCTAGCATGGTTTCTTCAAATGGGATTTCAACCTGCCACCCCGTATGCTTTTCAAATTTTGAAGTATTCGGAACCTGAAGATCGGCATCAATAGGGCGAAGTCTTGTTTGATCTAACTCGACCCTTAGCTCAGATTTAATGGTGGAAATTGATATAAGATAATCCAAAAGCTCCCCAATCTCCAAGCTAAAGTTCCCTCCGATATTGTAATACTCCCCACCCTGCGGATTGATAGTTAAAAGCATGAAATATGCTCTTACCGCATCTCTAACATCTGCGATTGTTCTTAAACTCTTTAAATTTCCGACCTTAATTACTGGGCTAGTATACCCAGCTTCAGCTAAGGCTATCTGCTTCGCAAACGATGATTCTGCAAATACATCTCCTCTTCTGGGTCCAGTATGAGTAAACATTCTCGTCGTCATTACTTTCATATTATAAGCTTCGGCATAGAATCGCCCTACAAGATCGGTCCCCACTTTTGATATAGCATAAGGCGATGCAGGATGAAAGTTGCACTCTTCATCGATTGGCAATTTTTCTTTTGGCACTCTTCCGAAAACTTCTGAGGAAGAACAAACATGAATTACAGCATTTGGACTATATTTTCTCAGAGACTCTAATACGCGGTTTGTACCTTGGATATTGGTATCCATGGTATCCAAGGGTGCATCGAAACTGGTTTTAGGGAAAGATTGAGCAGCCAAATGGAAAACATAATCAGGCCGAACCTCTTCAACCGCTTTGTCTATCGAAATAGCATCACGGAGATCACCATACACCAAATTAATTCTATCCCCATTGTTGATGCCGGACAGTAAATGAGAAATATTATCTAACGGGCTTCTCCAGCGGATGAGCCCAGTTATATTCCAATCAGTGTTTTTTATAATATAGTCAGCAAGGTGAGAGCCAACCATTCCGGTTATTCCAGTGATAAATGCTCGTTTAGGGTTTTGCATACATAGACTCGATAATTAAATAAGTTACAATTTGGAGAATTAATCTTTAAAATAATTCTTTTTAAACAGGTGCTCATCCTTATTCTCAAGAAACCAAGCCCAAGTCTCTTTCAAACCTTGCTCCAAAGAAGTGCTAGGACTGTAGTGAATCATTTCTCGAGCTAGAGAAATATCCATAAGCCGTCTCGGAAAACCAGATGATTTTTCAACATCAAACCTGTAATCAAAGTCTAAAAATGAACTTAGCGTCTCGACCAGCTCACGGATAGTAACCGCAGTTCCACTTCCTAAATTAAGATACCGACCTCCGGTCCCATAATAAAGGGCCTGAATAGTGCCCTCTGCCACATCACGGCAGAACGCAAAATCTCTAACGGCCGAACCGTCTCCCCATATCACCATAGGATCTTCACCCGACCGAATTCTTGACATTAGACTAGGTATTACCATTGCATTTTCGGGATCAAAGTTGTCTCCAGGGCCATACACATTGCATGGTCGAACGATAGAGTAGTCGGTCAATCCGTATTGTATTTGATACGCCTTAACTTGCATCTCTGCCATTCTCTTCGCCCAACCTGGAAACATATCCATAGGAGGTCCTTGATCATCCTCTTCAGACTCCACGAACACCTCGTTACTAGAGTAAGCACCAATTGAACTTGTGTAGACAAGTTTTGGGACTTTATTCAGACGCGACGCCTCTAAAACATTGGTGTTAAACATCAACAATGGAACAAAAAAACTAGCCGGTTTCTCGACAGTTACTTTCACCGACCCTTTAATCCCTGCAACATGAAAAACACAATCCATATCTTTGGTTTGTTCTTTGCAAAAATTAAAGTCGGTCAAGTCGCCGTAGACATGATCTATTTTTTCATGAACTTTTATTTTATCCAAAGAAATTACTCTAACATTCGCGCCAGCCTCCACTAAGATTTTGGCAATTTCTCTGCCAATCAACCCAGTTCCACCCGTTACGACACAATTCTTACCATGAAAAAATTTCGATGTTTTTTGATCTAACATATTAGTCAACACTGTTTATATAAAAATAAATTTCCAAGGATGAGATGTTACTTTATCCAACATTTCTAATCCTCCCAATTCGCTTTGGTAACACATTTCGGTGTTAGCGCTAAGTCCCTTAAACCCCAGTCATCCGATTTCAAGAAACCTCCACCCCAAAATATCCTCCTGAAATTCGCAACGAGATAATACCTATAAATTGAACGAGTCTTGATATTAGAAATTCTGGTACCAGGTAAGTTCATCAACCCCAGAACCAATCGCACGACCACTACAATGAACTTTTGAGCCAAATGTCGGTCCATTTCACCCAGAAAAGCGCCTTTGAACCTACCTCCTTTCCTCTTTCTCGTACTAACTCGAGAATTATACATCCCGCTGTGACTAAGCTTATAAATACACGCTTCAGGTGCCAAGTATTCTTGCCTGGCTCCAGCGCCTATTGCCGCATGAAGAGCTTCGCCATCTGAACCATGATGGACAACAGAATCAACTTCTGGAAATCCTCTAATGGAAAACCACTTATTTCTACTCATTAGAAGAAAATCACCACACGCTTTCACGTGAATACTACCTCGAGGGGAACTTTTCCTGACAACAATATTTTTCTCAAAATGACGCTCCCAATCTTTCGGGACCGGAAATTGTGAATTCACATCGACTCGATCTACCCGATAGACATATTCATTAACTAACCTTCTCTGAGCAATCAAACTAATTAGCCTACTCGAATAGAACGTATCCGAGACTTTCCCTACGACAAAGTTACCCCGACTACGTCTAATACCAACGTTGAAGGCAACCTCGCCCACTAGGTTTCTGACTTCATGACCGCGATAGTTACAATGGACCGAACTATCGATTTCATAGACAACGACAGAGACATATTCTGAGTTTTTTCTTATCCGTATTTCATTAATAAGAGGGTGCTCAAAATCAGGAGAGTTCCAGTCAACAATGATAATCTCCGCGGCAATTCTATTTTCCTCAAGTTGACCAATAAGCAATTTCAACGAAAAATTAAATTTTTCGAGTGCATTTTCAGAATAGTCATCATTTCTGAAAGGGATAACAACACTGAGATAGGGAAGGCTCATCACAAGATCCTCAGATAGATCAAAAAGATCTTGATTGGCCGCCATCTACAGGAATCTGCGCCCCGTTTACCAGTGAAGCGGACTCCGAGCATAAAAAAGCAACCACGGATGCAACCTCTTCGGGCCTTCCTAATCGTCCCAGTGGGTAATCTCTGTCAATATCTTCCAAATATCTTTTTTCATTGCTCTTTCGTTCATCCTCAAACCCGGTACCCGGAATTTCAATACCACCAGGAGCTACGGTATTAAACGTGATTCCAGCACGAACAAGATATTTCGTCATGGCTAATGTTTTCATCAAAGACACCTCAGATGCTTTAGCCATGTTAAACCAAGGTCTACCGCCCCCTTCCTTACCAAAAATGGACGTTATAGTCACCACTCTTCCCCAATGATTTTTCCTCATGGCCGGGATACATTGACGCGTAAAAAGCACAGCAGTTCGAGCATTCTTCTCATACACCTCATCCCAAACCTTTAACTCTGTTTCTTCAACAATCTCATGACCCCAGCGTCCACCACCCCCAACATTATTGATCAAGATATCAATCGATCCAAAATGTTTCTGGGCGACATCAAAAGCATCCAAACAACTTTGTTGGTCGAGGGCATCGCACTGAATAGGAAGGCTATTAATCCCTGCCCTATCGAGTATATTTTTCGCCGCGTTTAGACGTTCGATGGTCCGTGAACAAAAAGCAACCTTACAACCGTGTAGACCAAGCGTCTTGGCTATTTCTAGTCCTATTCCATGGCTTCCTCCGCTAACAAATGCCACCTTACCAGCCATCTTGTAGTCTAAATTGCTCATCGCCTCACCTTTCACCTAAACTGCTTTCACTATTTTTTTGGCTTCCATACCATTAAATTGTAACCTTCCATGAAGAATGAACCAAAATACAACCTCTTTAATTGCAGGATTTCAATCTTTCCATCAGCCTCTAGCTCCCTAAGTTTTGCTATTAGACCCGATGTATACCCCCTTTTACCTTGGAATTTTTTCCCGAGATAATCCACCACGCTATCATCTTCATACAGCTCGATCGCGGGCTCAGTATGAATACAAACATCTATTTCTTTCGACAACAAAAACTCGAACATTGGGTCGAGATTGCTCGCGAGTTGTTCCAACGAGCCAAAAGTGTATACCCCCGACTTTGATGGTAAGTTGTAATCGAAGTCTGGTTTAAGCATGTCAAATAAGTCTCCAATCAGAGGTATGCCCTTCTGTTTAGATAGTTCATTCACCAGATCGACCGACGACTGAACGAAATCGGAGCCGAACAAATTCTTATCGGGAAAAACTCTGTTGACATGCAAAAGGTTAAAACCGGTGCCGCACCCAAATTCATAGACGTTATTGACATCCTTAAGATAGGTTTCAATGAACCACTGTCTATACACTTCAATAAAGTTCAGTTCAAAATTGCTGTCCTCTGGAAAGACGAACTTTTTATTTAGTCTCACTGGATTTCCAGCTCTTACAAATTTTGGGGTCAAAGAAGCGTCATCGAATCCACTATCTCTATACATCTGTAAGTTTTCTTGCCAGCCATTAAACCAGACCTCAGACCTTTCATCCGCACCGATCACTTGCGTATCAGACTCGATTTTTAAAAGAGCCTCAAGAATTAAGTTTTCGTTCTCTTCGAAAGTTGGCTTGCGATAGTTAAAATTCAACACCTCAATCGTCTTGCAGAGACCAGCAGAAAACGTCTCAGGGGCACAACCAAACGAACTGGCAAATTCTTCTATTCCGAAAGTTAGAGTGTAATCTTTGTTAGTATCTTTATTCATATTCTTCACCATCTTAAAAGGGTCCTTTAAATTTCGTTTCATGCGAAAATAATTTATATTCATCTAACGCACAGGGACTTAATCCCAACATTTTCTCTATACAATTCACGATATCAAATGCGTCAGGGTAAAATTCGTCCTCTAAGTGCCTGGCAGTTCCACATGGGCTATCCTTAAACCCTACTCGCTGTATGTGAGTTGTAAGGTCTCCATGGCAATTTTTCTGTATGTGGTAAACAATTTCTCCACTTAAGCCACAAGAAAGCCAATCATTATCCGCAATAAGGCACCTACCAGTTTTTCTGATAGAGTCGTATACGTCGGCAAGATTATTAAGCGAATCCGTTGATCTTATATCAAACAAATCAACTGAGATGTTGTGCTTGTCGGAAAGTACTTTTGCCGCTAGAGATGCCTCAACATTCATCCAAGAGGATGCAATAATCGTTACATCATCACCAGACTGGATCTTCCCGGGAACTCCATAATCTATTCCACTGAAATCATCTAACAGCTCTTCTTCTTGCCAGTATAGCCATCTGTGCTCGAAACAAATGACAGGGGAGTTACTTCTTATTGCCTGTTTTACCATACCTTTTGCGTCATTAGGTGTTGTTGGCATTATCACCTTAAGGCCAGGAATTTGAGCAAACAGTCCGTGCAACGCCTTTGAATGCTGATAGCCCTGCCCCCAACCTCTGCCTACAACGGCCCTTATCACAATGGGACACTTTGCTTTTCCATCGGAGCCAAAGGTCGCGGTAGCGATCATATTGATTATTTGATTAACCGCCAACAAAAGAAAATCAACCCTAATATGGACTTGGATGGGTCTTAATCCTGCCAGAGCGGCGCCTAGCACTAGACCGGTTGTCGCATCCTCACTAATAGGCGTAGTAATTACTCTCTCTGACCCATACTTTTCTTCTAATCCTGCTAAAGAGCCAAACATTTTTGTCTCACCACCAATCACAAAAACCGAGTTATCTGCCTCCATCTCTTCATCAATTGCCTGGTTAATTGCGGCGCAATAAGAAATCATTACTTTGGATTTGCGCTTAATCAAAATAGACCTTACCTTTGGCTTCGCCATAACTACTCTTTTGGTCACCCAAGGCCTTTGAATAAGCCTTAAGCGTTATGTCTTCAATCTTCTCAACTATTTTTTTAACACCGGATTTTTGCCATCCACCCGAGATCATTTCCGTAACAGCAACATCCAATGGACGCTTTTTCAGATAATCTTTATGTAATTCCAAGGAACGATAGTCCCTTTTTTCGAAAGCACTTGCACTCGCCTCAGAAAAGTCATCGGTAATACCTATGTGCTGAAGATACCTGTAATAAGTCATGTG
>Ga0206129_10003986_pt1 | contig 16609 bp, 12 predicted proteins | sample Helgoland_Spring_8_FD_148616 | JGI IMG/M metagenome (GOLD analysis project Ga0206129, IMG submission 148616) | Pelagic subsurface seawater microbial communities from Kabeltonne, Helgoland, North Sea - Helgoland_Spring_Bloom_20160502_2 | ecosystem: Environmental > Aquatic > Marine > Epipelagic ...
TGATGCTTAGGTCGGTGCCCTTGTTGGCTGTAGTGACGAAAACGCTCACGACCCGAGTGCTTAATCTCACTGACGGCGCTGACCACCTCGATCAGACGATCATAATCTGCATAATCAGGACTGGCGTCTAAGCCCAGATTAATCATGATTTCACGATGTTTCGGTGGTGCCGTGTGATTGACGATAACGGCACAGGGTTGTGCCGTATCTTCTTCCCGTTGATGTGGGATAAAACTTTGGTCGCGAAACACCCAGAGCAACTCATCTAATCGATCCGTCATGGCTTCATCTGCACTGCGAATATAGACCTGCATACCCAAGGTATAGGCCTTTTCTACTAATCTACAGGCGTAGCGTAAATGGCTATCTGCGGCATTATCCTGCAGCACATAAAAGTCAATCTGTGGCATTTCGTTTTTATCGATAGTGCTTAGTTAGGCTTAGGCCTGTTTGGCTCGACGTAAGAGGTACTCGGTGAGCAGAGGCACTGGTCTTGCAGTAGCACCTTTGTTTTTACCCATATTCCAAGCAACGCCAGCGATATCTAAATGCGCCCATTGGTAATCTCTAGCAAAGCGCTCAAGGAAGCAGCCAGCAGTAATCGATCCAGCCCAACGGCCACCAATATTTGCCATGTCAGCAAAATTACTGTCTAGACTAGATTGGTATTCATCCCAAATTGGTAGACGCCAAGCACGGTCAGCACTGGCCTGTCCTGATGCGAGTAGATCTTCACTTAGCTGGTCTGAGTTTGACATCAGGCCACAGGCCTCAAAGCCAAGGGCAACGAGGCAAGCACCGGTTAGAGTAGCCATATCGATAACCACATCGGGCTTATAACGTGCGGCATAGGTGAGGGCGTCACAGAGGACTAAACGGCCTTCTGCATCGGTGTTCAGAATTTCAATGGTCTGTCCAGACATCGAGGTAACAACATCCCCCGGCTTAGTGGCTTTACTACCCGGCATGTTTTCTGCGGCGGCGACAATGCCGACTACATTGATAGGTAGATCAAGTTCAGCCAGTGTTTGCATCAAGCCTAATACGGTAGCAGCACCACACATATCAAACTTCATCTCGTCCATACCGGCACCTGGCTTTAATGAGATGCCACCGGTGTCAAAGGTAATGCCTTTGCCAATGAGTACGATTGGTTTCTTACTGGCTGCCGCACCTTTATATTGCATGGCGATTAGCTTTGCTTCCTCGGCGCTGCCGGCAGAAACAGAGAGTAGTGAACCCATGCCTAGCTTTTTCATTTCGGCTTCGCCTAAGACCTGCACAGATAGACGTTTATTGCCTTTTTTAATGGCTTTTGCTTCATTTGCAAGATGTGTTGGTGTGCAAATATTGGCTGGTAGATCACTCAGATTCTTGGTTATCGCCATACCTGAAGCGATGGCCTTACCCTGTGCGCAACCGGTTTGTATTTGGCGCGAAGTTGCACTATTGGAGCAATGTAAGGTGATGCGCTTTAACTTATGTGCTGGCTTTTCCTTGGAAAAGGTTTCGCTGTACTGATACAGGCTATCGTTGAAGGTCATGCTCTGTAGTCGTGCTATGGCACGTGGGCTACTGTCGTCAACGTTCAAGCTCATCAACAGGCTGAGTGCATTGTTGGCACTAGTGGCATGTACTGCCTTAGCAACCGATTGCATTAGGCTTCTGAAAGCGATGATGGAGAGTGTTTTTTCCTTGCCTACTTGCACCAACAACACGCGTTTATGATTGCTCGCCTTAGGCATGAATAGACTCAGTGTGGCGCCTCGCTTACTCGCCAGATCACCAGCCTTAACCGCTTGGCTTAAATGACCTTGGTAGAGCTCATCTAAGATTTTTGCCTCTGCACTGAGACGGGTGGCATGGACGGCAACGATTGCACAGGCGGTTTTTTCCTGGGCTATTGGACTGCGGCTTACACTGAACTGCATCTCTATACTCCTAATTTTTAAGGGTCACTTTAGTTGAAAATATAGCATGATCGGCAGGCTAGTAGCGGTGTGCTACAGCCTATATTGATTCTATGTTGTTATTGTAATGATTGGGATTTAATCACGCCGAATGTATGTGTTTGATAATAAGTCATTCCACGCCAAGCGCTCTTTATTGGTATAACACCAAAGAAAGCCGATGCCAGCGCTAAGCCAGCAGAGACAGGAGCCGATGAAACGTAAGCCGGACTGTTTCCAATTGACCGCTTGACCCTCGCTGGTAACTAGACGCAAACGCCAGGTCTTTAGGCCTAATGTTTGGCCACCATGTGTCCAACACCAAGCAAAGAAGACAAAACTAATCGCATAGACATAAGCGATAAATAGCGCGTAGTAAGGGTGTTCAGAGTTCATGCTAGTCGGTACAACGACCAAGACGGCAGCAAAGAATAAAACAGGGATAAGCAGGATGCCGTCATAAAACATGCAGGCAAAGCGCTTGGTGAGGCCTACGGGTTTCATTTGAAGGTCTTGATCGGTCATGGTTTTCTCGTCATTTTTGTTATGCGATGGCTGAAAATTCAATTCATGCTGAGCTTACTCTACAATGTGACATTGCTAGAGCAAAACTAATTGGGCGCTAGTATAACGTGCTGTTACCCAATCTGGGGATGCTAAAATGGCAGCGTGTACAGATGGAACCCTTATGGCAGAAAACGAAGAACATAGAGAGAGTGAAAATGGGCAGGTCTTAGAGGCCTTCATTGATCATCTATGGATTGAGTATGGGCTGAGTAAAAACACCCTACAGGCCTATCGTGCCGATTTAGTCCAGCTTGATGTCTGGCTCAGTCACTCGGGCAGCCACCTGCTTAAGGCGCAGCGACATGATCTATTGGGTTTTCTTTCACACAAGGTATCACAAGGCATTAAGGCCAGTTCTGCGGCCAGGCTGTTAAGTAGTATTCGACGTTTTTATCGGTTTCAAGTGCGTCTTCATAGTCTCAAGGTAGATCCTAGTGCTGAAATTGAATTCCCTAAAAGTGCACGACATCTACCCGAGGTACTCACGGAGGAGGATGTTGAGCAGCTATTGCTAGCCCCTGATCTTGAAACCGCTGCTGGTTTGCGTGATCGTGCAATGTTAGAGCTGTTGTATGCCTGTGGTCTAAGGGTGTCTGAATTAGTCGGACTATTGCTGCAGCAGGTCAACTTACGTACCGGTGTAATTCGTGTCTTGGGTAAGGGCAGTAAAGAACGTCTGATCCCCTTTGGAGAAGAGGCGGGTGATTGGATCGAGCGCTATCTGCAAGAAGCACGGCCAGAACTATTAAAAGGTAGTACAGAGAGCCCCGCTCTGTTTATCAGCAATCGAAAAACTGCGATGACACGACAGACTTTTTGGCATTTGATTAAACGCCATGCTGCCGGTGCCGGTATCGAGAAATCGTTAAGCCCACATACCCTGCGTCACGCCTTTGCTACACATCTATTGAACCATGGTGCCGATCTGCGTGTCGTACAGCTATTATTGGGGCATAGCGATCTTTCGACAACGCAGGTGTACACTCATATCGCCAGAGCGCGATTGCAGGCACTGCATAAACAGCATCATCCGCGTGGCTGAATACAGTATGCTTCGACTGATTTTTTGATTTCACACTAAGACGAGTATTGATATGTTTCGACGTTTATCCCTAATGCTGTGTTTAGCAGCGTTATCATTCAGTACGCTTGCCGCTCCCGCGAGCGATATTCAGCGTCTGCGCGCTAAGCTGCTTGAAGGCTTTCCAGCCTATAGCCCAGACTCTATTACACCAGCACCTATGACCGGCTGGTATCAAGCTTTATACGGCACGCAAGTGATCTATATATCGGTTGATGGCCGTTATCTGATACAGGGTGTGGTAATGGATATGCATGATGGCAAGCGTAACTTGACCGCACTGGCGACTAATCAGGCCAGACAAAATTATATGCAAGAAGTAAATACGCAAACGCCGCTGCGTTTTGGTGCTGAAAAACCACGACATGCAGTGACTGTCTTTACCGATATTAATTGCACCTATTGCCGTAAATTACATAATCAGATGGATGGCTATGCGAGTTACGGTATTGCTGTCAATTACTTGATGTTTCCGCGTAAAGGTTTAGATAGCGACGGTTATCGAAAGGCGGTCGCCGTGTGGTGTAGTGCAGATCGCGAACAGGCACTGACTGAAGCCAAGCTAGGCAAAGAGATAGAGGCCAAAGACTGTGCTAATCCAGTGGCTGAGCATTATGCATTGGGTCAGAAGATGGGGGTTAGTGGAACCCCTGCAATCCTGCTTGAAGATGGTACCTTGATTCCTGGCTTTGTCCCGCCAGCAGAGTTGGCGCAGCAACTAGACGCTGTGCGTTAAGCCTAGATTCTTGGCTTTATATACCTGTTCTTAATCTTTAAGTGTTAAGGCTAAGGTCGACTAAGAACGGACCATGCGTGAACAAGATGCTACCGCGGATACGTCGCTGTGGATAAATTGGCGCCAATGCCTGCGCATATTGTTGCAGCTGTGCAAGGTGTTTCAGAGCCTCTGATTGTGCTGTTTGTTGGTCTTTAAGTGGCTCTGTTTTATAGTCGATAATATGGATTTCATCGTGGTCGACAATGAGGCGGTCAATAATAAATACCCCCTGTCGTTGGCTATGTGCAGAGGCAATTGATAGCTCATTAAAGGCCTGTTGAGTTGATTTCAGTTGAAAAACCTCTGCGTTTGCTGGGTCTTGAATACAGTTTTGTGCCTCGCTCAGGATGGCAGCATAGTCTAAAGTTTGTGCGCCATAACGGGTCTCTAGGCGAAGCAGGCAATCTGCCGGTGATAAGCTGGATGCTTGGCTCATCCACTCCAAACATTGATGCAAGACGATGCCGCGTAGGCGTGCTATTTCATCACCTACACGCTCAGTCGTTGCAGTTTGTTGACTGAGCTTTGGTGTTAACTTCTGTGTGATTATCTTATCCAGTTTCGATGTCGTTATCACAGGCGCAGTTGCGCTATTCACTGGCAGTGGACTCAGTTCAGGTTTGTTCTCACTTTGTTTCTGCCACAGTGACTGATGATCATCGTCTTCAGTAAGCCAGGCAGCCTGCATCAGGCTATGCCAGCTTTCACCCTTGTTACTAGGCGTAATACATCCGGTAACAATCAATGCTTGGCAGCTGCGAGTGATCGCGACATAGAGCAAATTCAATTCTTCTGCTTGTTTTAATTGGCTAGCATTTTTTAAATCACTGATGCTTGCTGTTCTCTTACTCTTAGGCCCAGCCAACAAGAAATGGCTAGGTCGATCTGCTTCTACCGGCCAATCACAGAGTGCAGTGTAGTGATCACTTTCGGTCTTGCGCGGGCCTGTATTGGCTAAAAAGACGATTGGTGACTCTAATCCCTTGGCTGAATGTATGGTCATGATATTCACACAGTTTTGTGTCTGTGCACTGAGCTCAGCGATTGGTTGAGTTTCCTCAAAGTAACGCAGGAAACTTTGAATGCTAGGGTAGCGACCACTATTCGCTTCTAGGCTGATATTTAGGAATTGCTGTAATCGTGCGATGACTTGCTCGTTATCATGCAGAGGTACAGCTTGGCGATAACGGGTAATCAGCTCGCGTTGTTCAAAGATCGTATTTAATAAATCGTGTACCGGTATGTGATCGGCCAGCGCCTGCCACTCAACTAAAGTGCTATGAGCCTGTTTCAAACTATCTTGCTCATTACCTTCATTACTCGCGCTATATGCCGCCAGTTTGTGAGTCCAATGTTTGGCTTCATACGCCTGCAGTTGTAATAGCTGGCTGTCTTCGATATTGAATATTGGACTCTTGAGGACATGGCCTAAGGCAATATCATTCAGCGGGTTCTTTAAAATCTGCAATAGGGCTAGCAGGTCTTTGATTTCTAAATAATCGGCGAGCCTAGTCTTGCTGTCAGCTAGGAAGGGGATGCCAATCTCGTTCATGCCTAGTTTAAGTTCATTCAGCTTACTTCGATTGCGTAGCAGAATGAGGACATCGCTATAACCTGCGGCACGATAGTGACCATCGTCAAATACCGGGGTTTCTTCATCGATTAATGCCTGAATGCGCTGAGCAATCAGACGGCCTTCTTCAAGATAGACCGACTCCTCAATCTCAACCTTGGCCTCTAGTAAGGGATTGCGAAAAGTGATCTCACTCGTCGGCTGCGCCTGTTTTGGCAGCTTTTCCTGCTCAATAAGAGGATGGATTTCGAGCATGCCCCAGCGATCGCTATGCTGGCATTGGTGCGTGCTAAAGGCTGGGAAACGGCTGGCAAGGCGAGTGAATAGGCTGTTGACGGCATCGATGATGATCGCTGCCGAGCGCCAAGAGTGGTCATTATTGAAATGCTGGCTGCCATATTCTCGTTGTGACCACTCGTTTGCATATTGTTGGATGCTGGAGTTGGCACCACGGAAACCATAAATCGACTGTTTTACATCACCGACTAAAAATAGGCTTGCTGGGTCCAGTGTCTCGCTCAATTGCTCCTTAGAGGAGAGCAGTAGCGGCTGCAGGAACTGCCACTGGATCGGGTTGGTATCTTGAAATTCATCGACTAAATAATGTCGAATACGCATACCTAGTTTGTATTGCACCCACAGTGCTTGTCCTTGATCACGTAATAATCGAAAGGTCTCCCACTCCAAGTCGGAAAAATCGACTACACCCTGTTCGCGCTTAAGTGCTTGGAAGATCTCGATCAGACGTTGGCCACAGTAAAACCAAGCGGCACTGACACGGCGGTAAACCTTGCGTTGTTGTGTCTCAATCGCTAGATCTAAATTGGCCTTGAGTAGGGCGATATCGTCTAAGCACTGCTCAGCGATCTCTGTGCCAACCTTCTTGATTAAGGGTTTAGACAGCTTATGAGGACTGCGTTCTTTGTCGTCCTTGGTGTAGAAAACGTTAGATAGCTTGAGAAGACGCTGATCTAGCGCTAGGTCAGCGTCAATGAAACGTTCAATCTCTAGTGCAAAGCCCTGTTGGGTGGCGCTACTGTGCCGAAAAACCTCAGCAACTTGCTTGCCGGCCCTGATCAATTCGTGTTCTGAGGCGAATGGCTCTAGTTCTTCATGCTGTTGATCTAGACAGTGCATGGCGTGGTCTAAATTGTGGCCATCGATGAAGCTGCGCCATTCATTCTGCTTGTCTAAAAATAACTTAAGCAGGTCGCCTAATGTGGCATAACTGGTGCACCACTGGGCTAAACAGGTGATTTCTTCAGATAATTTCTGCTCATTTGCCTGCTCACTGAGACGCAATAAGCGATTAAACGCCAGGTTTTGTAGTGGCGCGACCTCTTCACACAGTTCAAAGCCGGTTGCTAATGCCGATTCCAATGGGAAGGCATGGACAATATCCTCACAAAAGGCATGAAAGGTACTGATGCGTATATTTTGATCAGCAAACAGCACACGCTCGTAGAGATCGCGAGCCAAGGCGATTTGTGTCTGATCTGCTGGTTCATTAATCGCAATTAAGGCCGCACGCAGCCTATCTTCGTCCCATTGCGCCCAGTTTTGCAGGGTGCTGTGCAAGCGTTGACGCATCTCGGCAGCCCCTTTACGGGTGAAGGTGATGGCGAGGATGTGTTGTGGTTCAGCGCCAGCCAGTAACAGTCGGCAGATACGGGTAATCAGTAGATAGGTCTTGCCTGAACCGGCCGATGCAAATATATTTGCATTCGTTTGTGGCTGGGTAGCATCGATTAAACTGCTCATGATTTAGCACCAAAGATCAAGGGATGCTTTCTGCTTTCAGTTTCGTATACACTAGCCAGCGCATGCGGGACTTGCTGTGTGGTGTCCCTGCTGCTTGTGGAAGTGTGCTGCTTGATATGATCGACTGTCCGCATTCTGAATTCTTATTTTTTTGAAAAAGCGCTGCTAACTGAGTTCCTATGGCTAAAGACTATGATGCTGCATCCATCGAGGTATTAAGTGGCCTCGACCCAGTGCGTAAACGTCCTGGGATGTACACCGATACTGCGCGACCTAACCATTTGGCGCAAGAAATTATTGATAATAGTGTCGATGAGGCACTTGCTGGCCATGCCAGTACGATCGAAGTGCAACTATTTAAGGATGGTTCCCTGCAAGTCACTGATGATGGCCGTGGTATGCCGGTCGATCTGCACCCTGAACAAAAGAAACCGGGTGTCGAGGTGATTTTAAGTACGCTACACGCTGGCGGAAAGTTCTCGAATAAAAACTACGAATTCTCAGGCGGCCTACACGGTGTCGGTGTCTCTGTCGTAAATGCCTTATCGACACGTCTAGAGGTCTGGGTGCGTCGCGATGGTCAGGAATACATGATGGCCTTTGCCGGTGGTGAAAAGGCCGAAGACCTAAAGCCAGTCGGTACAGTAGCTAAACGCATCACTGGTACGACCCTGCGGTTTTGGCCAGATCCACAATACTTCGATAGCGTTAAATACTCGACCCCGAAACTGCTGCATGTGTTGCGCGCCAAGGCAGTACTTTGCCCCGGTCTACGGATTGGTTTTACCGATGAAAATGGTGAGCGCCAAGAATGGTTTTATGAAGACGGTTTAAGAGATTATTTGTCACAGGCCCTATCGGATGCGGAATGTCAGCCGGCTGAGCCTATTTATGCGGAATATAACGCCAACAATGAGGCCGCAGCCTGGGCCCTACAATGGACTACTGAAAGCGGTGAATGGATTGCAGAGAGCTACGTTAATCTGATCCCTACGGTACAGGGTGGCACCCATGTGAATGGCTTACGTAGTGGTATTACTGATGCCATTCGTGAATTTTGTGACACGCGTAAATTAACCCCTAGAGGGGTTAAGATTGCCCCGGATGATGTGTGGCAAAATCTTGCTTACGTCTTATCAGTGAAGATGCAAGATCCACAATTTGCAGGTCAAACAAAAGAACGCCTAGGTTCGCGTGAAAGCGCCGCCTTTGTTGCTACAGCCGTGAAGGACTCCCTCACACTGTGGTTGCATCAAAACCTAGAGTCAGCCGAAGCGTTGGCCTTATTGATTATTCAAAACGCTGAGAAACGAATGCGTGCGATGAAAAAAGTCGTGCGTAAACGAGTCAGTGCAGGGCCGGCTTTACCCGGTAAATTGGCCGACTGTAGTTCACAGGATATTAATCGTAGTGAATTGTTCTTGGTTGAGGGTGATTCAGCTGGCGGCTCGGCTAAACAGGCGAGAGAACGTGATTTTCAGGCAATCATGCCGCTACGAGGTAAGATTCTAAACAGTTGGGAAGTCCCCTCTGAGCAAGTACTTGCCTCACAAGAAGTCCACGATATTGCAATTGCTATTGGTGTTGATCCGGGTGAAACCGATCTGAGTAAACTGCGCTATGGCAAGATCTGCGTCCTGGCCGATGCGGATTCAGATGGTCTGCATATTTCAACCCTGCTCTGTGCCTTATTCTTACGCCATTTCCCGGCCTTGATTGAAGCTGGGCATATCCATATTGCGATGCCGCCATTGTTTCGTATTGATTCCGGTAAAGAGGTGTTTTATGCCTTAGATGACGCAGAGCGACAAGTGATCCTGGATCGTTTAGCAGACGAAAAGAAAAAGGCTAAAATCAGCATTACACGTTTTAAAGGCCTGGGCGAAATGAACCCCGGACAACTGCGTGAATCGACCATGTCACCTTCGACGCGACGATTAGTTCAACTAACAATGGAAGAGGGTGACAATACCTATCCGATGATGGACATGCTGCTAGCGAAGAAGCGCGTGCAAGATCGTAAAAAATGGTTAGAAGAGAAAGGCAATCTCGCTGAGGTATAACGTAAGTTAGCCGTGTTAATGAATCTGAGTAAGTGATAACAGACTATGAGTGACAATCTAGAATTTGATTATGGCGATGTCGAACGTTTGCCACTGCATACGTTTACCGAAAAAGCCTATCTCGACTACTCCATGTACGTCATCTTGGATCGGGCCTTGCCGCAAATTGGTGATGGCTTGAAGCCAGTACAAAGACGTATTGTCTATGCCATGTCTGAATTAGGTTTGTCAGCGACATCAAAGCCTAAAAAATCGGCACGGACAGTGGGTGATGTGATCGGTAAATTCCATCCACATGGTGATAGCGCATGCTACGAAGCCATGGTCTTGATGGCACAGTCATTTTCTTATCGTTATCCTCTGGTGCAGGGACAGGGTAACTGGGGTTCTACGGATGATCCCAAGTCCTTTGCTGCCATGCGATATACCGAATCACGTCTCACTGGCTATGCCAAAAATCTGCTACAAGAGCTAGGGCAGGGCACGGTTGATTGGGCGCCTAATTTTGATGGCACATTGCAAGAGCCGATCGTGTTGCCGGCACGTCTGCCTAATATTCTGCTGAATGGTTCTATGGGTATCGCAGTTGGCATGTCGACCGACATTCCACCGCATAACTTGACTGAAGTGGTCTCTGCCTGCATCCATTTATTGGATAACCCGAAAGCGACTGTCGACGAATTATGTCAATTCGTAACGGCACCAGATTACCCATCAGATGGCGAGATCATTACCAGCGCAGAAGACATCCGCAGTATTTACACGACCGGTGGTGGTCAGATAAAGATGCGCTCGGTTTATCACAAAGAGACGCAGGGCATCATCATTACGGCGCTGCCGTACCAAGTATCAGGCTCGCGTGTGCAAGAGCAGATTGCACAGCAGATGAACGCCAAGAAACTACCGATGGTAGAAGACCTACGTGATGAATCGGATCATGAAAATCCAGTTCGCTTAGTGATTATGCCGCGTAGCAACCGAATCGATGTTGATGCCTTGATGTTGCATTTATTTGCGACCACCGATCTTGAACGTAGTTACCGTATCAATATGAATATTGTTGGCATTAACGGCCGACCGCAGGTGAAAGACCTGCGCATGATCCTAACTGAGTGGTTGCAGTTCCGTACCACTACCGTGACACGTAAGCTGCAGTGGCGTTTAAACGGTGTCAACGAACGTCTACATATCTTAGAAGGCTTGCTTGTCGCCTATCTCAATCTGGATGAGATTATTACGATTATTCGTACTGAAGATAAACCTAAGCAGGAATTGATACAGCGCTTTGAGCTGTCTGATATCCAAGCCGAAGCGATTCTAGAGATCAAACTACGTCGCTTGGCCAAGCTAGAAGAAATCAAGATTCGCGGCGAAGTAGATGAGCTGAATATAGAGCGTGACTACCTAGAAAAAACCTTGGGTTCCAGTGCGCGTCTCAAGACCTTGATCAAAAAAGAACTGAACGAAGATTTAGAGACCTATGGTGATAAACGTCGCTCACAGGTGGTAAAACGTATCGCTGCACAGCCTCTAGATGAAACACAATTAATGCCAGTCGAGCCGCTGACTGTGATCCTATCTGAGCGTGGCTGGGTGCGTGCCGGTAAGGGGCATGATGTTGATGCGCGCGGCTTGAACTATAAAAATGGTGATGCCTATCAAGCGCATGTCTATGCCCGTAGTAACCAACAACTGGTCTTCCTTGATAGCAAAGGCCGAGGCTACACCCTGTTGGCTAGTAGCCTACCTTCAGCACGTGGTCAGGGTGAATCCTTGAGTGGGCGCTTTAATCCAGCCGACGGTGCTAGCTTTATAGGCGTGATGAGTGGTGCACCAGAACAGCAGTATTTCATGGCAACGACCTTCGGTTATGGTTTTATTTGCACCCTGTCTGATCTGTATTCACGCAATAAGGCCGGTAAGAAGATTATTAATGTACCGGATGGTGCCAGTATCCTGCCGCCAGTGCCGGTATCTTCGTTGAAAGAAGATCAACTGCTCTCGATATCCAGTGAAGGCTTTATGTTGCTCAGCCCTGTCTCTGACTTCCCACTACTAGCCAAGGGTAAAGGTGTCAAAGTGATGAATATCCCATCGGCGAAACTGAAGTCGGGTGAGGAATTGATGGATCATTTCTCTGTCGTTGCTAAAGGCGATATCGCCACAGTCCATTGTGGTAAGAAGCATAAGAATATGAAGACCGCTGAACTGCAAGACTATGCCGCCGAGCGTGGGCGTAGAGGCAAGAAGCTAGCGCGTGGTTACCAAGCGGTTGATAGCCTTGAGATTGAACGCAAAAAATAGAATTAAGTCCTAAACATAGATAGTTAGAATAGATAGATAAGCACTAAGGAGTAGAGATGTTTTCTCGTATTGCTTTATTTTTAGCGGCCAACTTCGGCGTGTTGACGGTGCTCAGTGTTTCATCACGTGTCTTTGGCCTAGAGCATTGGTTGGCACAGCAGGGCATGGCTGGGCAGTTAAATGGTCTAGTGCTGATGTCTTTGTTATTTGGCTTCGGTGGTTCCTTCATCTCTCTCGCTATATCTAAATGGATGGCACGTAGAAGCATGGGCGTGCACACCATCCAGCAACCGAGTAATGACAACGAGCGTTGGTTACTAGAGACCGTGGCAGCACAAGCCAAGGCCGCTAATATTGGTATGCCGGAAGTAGGAATATTTCAATCGCCACAACCGAATGCCTTTGCCACCGGCATGAATAAAAACAACGCCTTAGTTGCCGTCAGTACTGGCCTATTACAGGCGATGACTGAGAAAGAGGTTGAAGCCGTACTAGCGCATGAAGTCAGTCATGTCGCTAACGGCGACATGATCACCATGGGTCTGCTACAGGGCGTATTGAATACCTTTGTTATCCTCTTTTCCCGCATCATTGGCATGCTCATCGATCGTGTCGTCTTTAAGATTCAACGAGGCATCGGTCCAGGCTATTGGATAGGCAGTATTGTCGCTGAGATTGTCTTGGGCATAGTCGCCGCTATGATTGCCAGTTGGTTCTCTAGACGTCGTGAATTCCGTGCCGATGCCGGTGGTGCAGAGCTAGCGGGTCGCGACAATATGATTGCTGCATTGCAACGTCTACAAGGTGACCAAGCCCCAGAAGAACTGCCGGGCCAACTCGCTGCCTTCGGTATTCGCGGTGGTATGGGTAGTGGTTTGAAGAAATTGTTGATGTCACACCCGCCACTAGATCAGCGCATCGCTGCGCTACGTAATATGGGTGACTAGAACGACTAACGCCGCCAGCAGAGGCGCAGCTTTGCTGCGTCCTGCTGACTGGCTTTGTTAACTTTGATTAGGTACGCAAGAGATAAAATCTGCATCAGCGAATGCCTTTTCAATATTTAGCTTCATAATTTCATTCAATATGCCGAAAGGATTAGCAAATTTTGCAGTCTTTTTCTCTATCTTGTGCACCTTGTTGTAGCACTCAGAACCTGTGCCATTTGATACGAGGTACTTAACTTCAAGGGTCCAGTCAATGCTATAACCTAAGTCATCAATTAGGAATTCAATTATCTCGCCAGAAACTACATTGCTAGACTCTTTTACCTTTAATCCAATGAATCGTGATTCAATAAAAAGTGCAGTTTCAAAATACTCATCAACGTTCTTTTCCAATAAGACACTACCTAAGGCTGTGTTTCTTATTTGGTTAGGCTTTACTTTGGGGTTATTTTCACCTGGGAGATATTTAAAATCACCAACTTTAAGCTCACCCTCAGCACTCATGGTACTACTTGGAGCATAATTAAGTGTTATAGGCGCATTAGCACAACCTGTCGTGATTGCTATCAGCGCCAAAATTCCAAATAACTTAATCTTTCTCATACTTCTTTTCCTTATGCTGTAGCCAAAGATGGCCAATTGATAAATAAAAGGTAATAAATATAGATCAATGGAGTCTGGGCCTATTGATTATACATATAACGCTGAAATTCAGCCGCCGCGTTAGCGGTCAGCTGGAATGATTTGTTAGGAATTTTTTAAAATCACAAAATCATCATTTTGTGTTTTGGCAATAATTGTTTAAGCGTGTAATTACGGTGATAAATAGCAGCTTGATGGAACTTGTAAATATCTGTAGCTATCATCATGTACGAGTTTTCTAAATCTTCAAAATCATGTTTTTGTTGTTCCCAAAAATAGGGAGAGTATTCCAACGCCTCATTATCTGCCTTTTTAAATAAATCACCGTTATTAATAGCTTTTTTCCATGCTTTGATTCTTCCTTCTTTGTTTGCTTCTATAGCCAAAATTTCACTGACTTTATCCTTAATATCATGGAACTTTGAAGGATTGGTTTCTATACCTGCATTTTGTGCATACTCACTAAACGCCTTATGTATTTTTTCACAGCCCTCTAAGAATGTTTCCTGATTATTTCTCCATCCAGAAGTTCGATTATTTTTTTTATAGGTAAATTTCCATCTTAAAAACGGCCTATCTGGATAAGTGCCTACTGCGCCATGCCCCAATCCACCAGTAGTAACACTTGCTCCTTTGCTTGCTATATTTCTATAGTTTTTAATAAGAAATTTCGGCGTGTATTTTGATAAAAACCCAGTAAATTTACCCATGATATAAGCTTTTACTTCTTCATCTTTAACGTCCAGTTCAAATGATTGCCCATCTACTTTATTTTCTCTTGAACTTACCCCAGAAAACCCATAATGAGAAAATGTATCAGCATAAACATGCGCCATAATCCCCATTAAAGCCAATCCATAACTATCTTTTACGGCGACTGCATGACGAATATGGTTTTTAACCATTGTTTGAGCTAGAGAACTATCTTTAACGCATTTTAATTTTTCAGAGAGTGAGTCACCCTCACCACCTGGAAAAAAATGAAATGGTACCCATACTTTGCGTTGCTCCGCATAATCTGCTGCTGCGTTTTTAATTGCCTCGGTTTTAGTATGTGCAGTTGCTGTTGTTTCAAACATGCCGCCATCTTCGTGTTGTTCGCTATCATTTGCTGTTGAATCATCGACATATTGCGCTGCATACGCAATTACTTGTGCATTTTCAACCTCTAACCCAGCCGCTCTTGCCATGGCATAAGTACCATAATAGTGCATATCTTCCTGCATATTTTTATCCTCTTTGACAGAATTATCGTTAAATTACTTGAACCTAACGCCTGTAGAGTGTGCCGAGTTGTTGCGAAGCAACACCAACGAATCAATAGGGTCAGACTCGATTGATTTTGCTTTGTCGGAAGCTTGTTGATTTTCTATCGCCGCCTCTAGGCTCAAGTTGGGCCTAAATCTATATAGATCAATGGAGTCTGACCCTATTGATTTTCTGAAAATATACGCGCGATAAATACAACTTTTAGCTGGATTTAAGATTAGTGATTGAAACACAAAAAGCGATTCAAAAGACAAAACTAAACCCTTTAACCAAATACACCTAACGCCTTACTAAGCGGCGCGAAATAGTTGGCTAAAATGGCGAGGAACGAGCACTAGCCAACTGTTTAGCGTCCGTTTGAGTAACTTGTTAGTTTTACTTTAAAACATCTAAATAGGATATTTCACACGAACCATTTCTAATGGGGAGTAAATCGTCAACTTGAATATTGACTTTTTTACCTGAAGCAAAAGCCATGTATGCAGCACTTATAATGTGAGTATATTTTGCATCTACATAAACTCGATGTCCAACTGTACAATTTGTACCACTTATCCCTACTCCAGATGAAAACCATAACTCAATTGAGTTGTCGTATGTGGTTCCTTCATTATAGTTACCAACGGCTCTAATCTTTTGTATTACTAAGTTATTCGTCTGCTTTGCAGCCGAAAAAACCTGTGGACTTGTAACCATAAATAATAAACAAAAACTTATAACCTTACTTTTTTTATTCACAAAACCTCCTTTGTAAAACTAATGCCCAAAATCACCAGCGGCCAATGGAGCGCAGCGCAGTTGGCCGTCTGAGTGAATTTTGATTGTTAGAACATTTTAAGTCTTGAAGCCATTGACTGTTTCCTCTAACACTGTGAACAGTGCTAAGAAGCCTCTGAATTAAGTCTGTTTTCCATCATAAAAATAACTCTGTAATTCAGACGCGAGTCTAATCAGAGGCCGCCATTTGCTCGAATGGGCCTTTTCATCTCTTGTTAGAATGTTCCTGTATACACAACGTGTAGCGATTCTATAGCTCTATATGAGGCATCACAAAGACCAGAGCCCTTCAGAGTAAGGTTTTGTTTTGAAGCTTGTGCAGCAAGTAGAGCTGCATGCATTTTATTCTCTAAATCTGTAGATAGCTTCAAAACATAGTTCCAGTTTGTATCTGTGTGACATCCTATTCTTGTTTGCGTAGCTGGCGCTTGTGTTGTCCTTATAAAAACAACATCAGGAATGCCCTTATCATACCCAATTATTTTGATGGTAACGTTTTCGACCATGCTTCCAGCTAATGAATAACCGGTGGCCAAATAGAGTGCTATCGCTAATATAGTTTTTTTCACTTTATACTCCCTATTTTTAATATATACCTGAATGTTCTAACATTTAGTATAAGGCGTTATTACCTCGATATTGGGTATATAAGCTATAATCAGGTTAATATCAATTATAATATTAAATTTTATACATTATAAATTGTAGGTCGTATACCAATTAATAATATCAATAAAGATAAAAAATTGTTGGACGAGATGAAGGCTATTCTCTGTCATCAGCTAAGTGATGAATAAAGGCAGGGCATGGTTTTGAATGGTTGAAGGAAATCAAACTCGGTTAATTATTGATATGAGTAACTAATCTAACCTAGGGCCTTTCCCACTTGGTTTCACTC
>Ga0206129_10003994_pt1 | contig 16597 bp, 18 predicted proteins | sample Helgoland_Spring_8_FD_148616 | JGI IMG/M metagenome (GOLD analysis project Ga0206129, IMG submission 148616) | Pelagic subsurface seawater microbial communities from Kabeltonne, Helgoland, North Sea - Helgoland_Spring_Bloom_20160502_2 | ecosystem: Environmental > Aquatic > Marine > Epipelagic ...
AAGTTGCATACGGTTCCGACAAGATGTCACAAAAAGATAAAGGGGAAAAAGGCAGAGCTGCCGAGAACGCAGCAGGTTATCGTTGACCTAGAGGATACCTGGGCTCTGAAGCGATGCGTGTTTTGTCGAAATTCGACAGGTTCAGATCTAGTCTGGAATAGGGACAGAAATGCGACCTTAACATCGTGGGCATCTATCTACCTACGCTTGGCGGTTACTGGCCGACGCCCCGCTGAGTTCCAGATGAACAAGTGAAACATGGGTACTACAACGTGCTCGTTCGCTGGTCCATTGCACTCTGGGCCAGCATAAGAGTGATTCTGATGATTAGAGAATTTTCAGATGACCTCTTAAAGGGGCGTGGAAGAGAAAACCTGGAAACAACCAGCGATTGCGGGTGCTGGATTTTCCTCCATCGTTGCAGTTGAGAGACTAGAAACAGTACAGCGCCGTGCTTGACAGCCGAACTCGCTCGTGATTCGCGTCAGCTTAGGGCAGCAGGAAGAGGTACAGGGAGTGCTTGTCGGTAATTCACGGGCTGGCCATGTATGGGAATATGATTAGCTCTGTAGCTGTTGGCGCCCTGAGGGGAGCTCAGTTGCCATGGTGGTAGTTGAGCTTCCCAAGCAGATGCAGTGGGACCCATAGAGAATTCCAAATATTCTCCAAATGGCGTCGCCTGTGTCTCCCGGATCTTAATGCCGCCGTCGTAGTACCGATCGCGATTCCACCCGGTGTACACTCCGGGTAGCGGACCCAGCCCCTGCTCCATAGATTCGTCGCTCAGTGCAGCTTGCGCGTCGCAAGCTCTGTGACACTGTGCATTTGAATGCTGGATGGAAGTGGCGCTAAGAGGAGGAGACGACAAGTTCCATTCTGAGTTCCACGGAACTGTGGCCTTGAGCCACGGCGCGAAAGCCGCGTTGGGGGCATCGAAGGCTTGCCAGTTGCTTCCCGAGGGGGATGAAGGAAAAAGCGTAGTCCAGTCTTCAAACGGACCCTGACGAAATGGCACATAAAAGGGCAGACCTCTTTGGCGAGCGCCTACTGCGGCCGCTCGATTGCATACTTTGGCGCAAGCAACGGAATCCAAAGGACAAACCTGCAGACACTCGTGCACATCCACAATGTCTTGCCTCTCCATGCTGCAGTCGGTTTTATCTGTGGCTCAAAACAGTTGAGACCAAAGGAGATAGCGTCAGGCGAGTGCTTACACCTACCTCCCTCCGTAAATAGCGCCGCGGGCAAGAAAAGCACGGAGCTGACAAAACTCAAGCAACACCCGTCCTTCCTCCGTATGTGAAAAGGTTTCGTAGCTCTCACATGAAGTGGTTCAAATAATCAAAGGGATTCTAAAACTACAGATGCTCGTGCAACATGAGTGGTGCATATGTTTGTGTGTTTTTGCTCTGTTTGTAGCCCTTTTGGGGTGCATTGCCCTGAAGAGGCGACGGTGCCCGGAGAAGCCTCAGTTGTTCGGTGGAGCTCACCAGCGCCTAAGAGGCTACATTATTCATCTCTCGGACCGCACTGATAGAGATAGCAATGTCCACGCCTTACTGGCGAACGCACGCGCAGGTGGCGTAGATTTGACAGTAACAGCTGCAGTAGATGGAAGGGCTTGTGAAGCCTGCGATGTCCATCCTTTTATGGATTTCTCACACGCTCCTGGTCACTGGAGAAAGCATCTGCGTGGAGGAGAGCAAGGGTGTCTAGCTTCTTACTTGAAGGTCTTTGACACGTTCAAGGATGTACACCCCGAAGGCTGCTTCTTTGTAGAGGACGACGCGATCGTCCCCCAACGAACATTCCAAGACTTGGCGACCGCGTTGGAGACACACAGAGACCAATCTCTACTGCTGCATGGACGCAGAGCTTACCCCTCGGGCTGGACTAATCGCATGGCCATAGAGGCCGAAGACGAAACAGCAGGCCAACACATAGCAGGCTGGAAAACCATATTGATACCGAATTATTCTACTGCGTTTTTTGCCCTCACTGCTCGAGCAACAGTGGCGCTTGGGCAGTGGGTCCGCACAGTCACGTCCAAGGACCTCCATAAACTGCCCGCTGACGATCTGCTATCGTTCGCTTGTGGAGCGCATCCTACGGTATACCTTGCTCCAGCATCTGTACGATGGACGGACATCGCTCCGGTCCTGACTGGCTTAGCGCCCATCAGGCCGCTGGCTGATCGCATGCGCTCTCCTTCAGACACCGAGAGATATGTGCCTCGCCGCAAAGACTCTAGAAAACGGTGCGAGGTAACACTTACAGCTACAGGCGCGTGAAGTTATTATAGGCGACATATAACAAGATATTGTACCCCGCGTCCAGGAGAAACTGGCGATTCGTGTCTACTTCGCTTTGGGAGGTCGCACCCCTCGAAAGATTATACAGAGCCTTTCGATGCAGTCGCCTACGTCGCATGTAGCGGTTTTTCATCGCTGTCAGTACACGATCTCGTGGGTCTAGATTAGTGTAAAGCCAAGGTGCAACGCTGTGGTGTAGAGAGCTGGTTCTCACGGAGGAAGAAAACAGCTCAGCAATTGCCACCACCGCCGTTTCTTGGTCTTCTTGGTCTTCTTCTGATCTGTCTGCAGCATTTACTGCCCCCGTGGGAAGATTGCGACAGATAGGACAGCGGCCGTTGCTCTGTCGAGTTCGAAACCAATCAACGGCGCACGATGCATGAAACGCGTGCTTACAGTCTAACTCCACCACGCTGCTGTTATTTGGGATTATACTGAGACATATACCACAAACGTCGTCGTTTGTAGCTTGGGTTGCACTCGGAAAGCAAGAGTGGACCGAACTTCCTTCCATATAGTCAGGTTTGTAAAACTACATATATCCCTAAAGTTGCATTCTGGCCGATGTCCATGTCTGGCAAACTCTCAGACGGTAGAATTTGCTTGGGCGTTGTCCAGTCATGCTCAGACTTGCGTTATATGAGGACACGCATTATCGCACAGAGTGTCGATAATTCACTTCATGAGAACCTTCAGAGGACGTCCTACCCAATCTTTAGGGAATCCCATCGCCACTGACCAAAACTCGTCACTCATTGCTAGCTGTCTCTTCTTCTCTTCACTCGGAATAGATTTAGGCGAGTAAGTTTCTTTGGATGCAAGCAAAAAACTGCCGGGGTCTCGTGAAGTTCTTTTAGTCATTGACGCACCCCCCACGGCGCAGTTAACACCCGTTCGAGGTGTTGGCATACACTGAGAATGAAATTCTTTCCGCATACGCTGCAGTGTCGGTGAGCCGCCTCGATTTCTGGGGGGCGACACGTTAAACCCACCACCGGAACAATCAGAGGAAGGAAGCTCGTACTCCATATTCTGATAAACTGCTGTAGAAGAGTCCAGAGCCAGCGTGGGATATCTTCTCTCAATTGAAAGCAGTGGAGTAGGCTTGAGTTTTTTAGTAGCAGCTAACTTTAACTCTTCGTTCAGAATCCATAAAGCTTTAGCAGCTTGGGCGGGCACTACAGTATTCCCATATGCTGAGCACAGACATTTGGCACGCTTGTGCCTTCTTGGTTCAGTGTTAGATGAAGGCGTCTGCTCAAAAAAATTCGAAAGCTTCTTGCACCCTTCTTTATGTAAGCTTAGGGGCGGAGCGTGCCTTTTGACTGCTAGAAAAAACCACCGATTGCGTTGGTGTTGCGCTCCTGTCTCGCTGGCGGACAGTACCACGAAGGCGCACTTATAGTCTCTTCCAATAAATTCTTTTAGGAGGTGCGCAAAATTTTTGTCGTTTATGATGAGAGGCGTGTTCTCTAGAAACACATAGTTGGGATTAAGCTCATCTATCAGGCGATACACGTGCGTCACCAAACGACTGCGATGATCACCATAGAGACCTTTCCTGGATCCCAATGAGCTTAGACCCTTACACGGAAAGCCTCCCGCAATCATGTCCACACCTCCGTCTCTGAACTGGGAACCTTTCAGGACTGTCACATCCGGAAAGATAGGCGCAGAGTGCAGTCGATTTCGACTTATGTTACTCTGGAGGACGGCCTGACAGAAGGGATCAATTTCACAATATCCAATCGTGTGTATGCCCAACGCTTTGAGAGCAAGAGACTCCCCGCCGATGCCGGCGAAGAGCTCAAGTGCTTGGATTGGTAGGGACATGCTGTTGGTTTAAAGACCAATTTATATTTTCTCACGTGTATGGAAATATAAAGCAGAACAAGTGAAGTGAGCTCTTCTTTGTTCTCTTGGCAGCTTCAAGCCTTCATCTCTCCCGAAGATCCCTCTATCATCAAAGAGCGCCCATGGACGATTCTCCCAAGAGCAGAGCGCGGGTACTGCTCTCTGTGGCGATCGAAAACAGCATCCTACATCACGGCTTTGACCATACCTTGCATACCCTTCAGCACGCCCTAGAGACACTGTTTTCTCCTGGCCGTGCAGCGAATGCGCAAACGCAACGCTGCGCATCTGCCCCTGCAGCCTCTTCACAGGACAGTCACATGAGATGGGCAGACCTGGATGAAGACAGCGAATAAACACCGGGACGAATCGATGTAAACCACATAGATGTAAAAGTCTCATGTCTTTGCATCAGTCTGTGATAGCCAAGATGCAGCCCATGGCCATCAAATCAAGAGACAGGCTGAAACTTCTCTTCGAGCATTTGCAGCATCACGCAAACCGACTGTACAATAGCATCAAGCCTTCGCCTATTCACACACACACAGATTCGTCGATAGAACTCGCAAACCTCACAAACTAAATGGCCTTCAAATGATACATTTTGTTACAAAATGGCTCAACGACGACTTGCATGTAAGCGGGGAGGAGACGAGTTCAAAGAGCAAACAAGCGTTTGTGAATTTCATTATGAAATCTCCGTCGAATTCTTGCTTTCGCATTCGTTTGGAGAGAATGCCTGCCAGTGAGATAGAGAACAGCGCAAAGCATTCGATAGAGTTCTCGACGACGGCTCCTGAATGTGTAATAGTGGACCGCACAGTCTTGCGCAGACCATCGCACGGCATGAATTCGCTTCCCGATTTTGTACAAATCACGATATGCAGAGACAGCGATCGCCTATTTAATTACGAAGTGACGTCGGTACGCGGCGAAAACACGATTCCCCTTGCTGGTTACGATAATTGTGCGCCCACGGCAGACGTTCAGTATACGGCGCAGCATTCTCCGTGAGCCTTTATAGCTTCCAGACACTCCTTCCTTAGAGGTTCCGTGGAGGGTAGACGCCGCTCTCCAGTCAAACACTCACACAAAACGGATTCGGGCAGCGATATGAGATAGTTTTGTTCCTGTGCGCCGTTCGCTATTGCACATTTGGCCAGCGAGTATAGGCGCTGCAAAGCAATGTGCTTTGGGGCCACAAAGCAGGGCAGTAAAGAGAAGCGTTCAGCAGGTTCAGCGAGACTGGCCGCACAAAACGCCAGCCCAACTTTGTCAGTTCTGTCTAAGTTGCGATAGGTGGAAGCGTCGAAGGTGTGAAGCGTGGAGGAAACACGCATACAGCCCCCCTCGTCGAGAAGCTGTTCTATGGAAGCAAGCCAACGACCGGCATCTTCTGGATCAGAAAGAGCCGCGCATACTCCACAACCGACGCATTGCGCCAGCTTTACATTAGCGCATTGCTCTATAAAAAAATGGCGAGTAGGAGTGGCATCCGTAGACGGGTAAGATGCCACGATCTCAGGTGTATTTTGTGGCGTTACAGTTTTCACCACGTAGAACAGCAAGCATACGAAGACCACGAGAAATATGAAAGCACGAAGTTTGCTATTCAATGTCAGTCGAGTGGTCGTCGCAGTGTATATAGCGATGCAGCACACCGCCGCCAATATTGCCGCGAAAGTACGCGGCAACGCGCCTGTCGTGTTTTGCGCACCGCCCTGTTCCCGCTCGTGGCATAGCAGATCTTTGCGCACCATATAATCATTTCGAGTGGCTATCCACACGAGAGTAAGGTCGTCGGGAGTTGACATGGACGTGGCACGTAATTCCATCAATAGATTCTCGATGTTGCGTTTTCGAATTAAGAACGCTAGCGGACCGCCTACCCACGCTGGTTCGAAGAGATGTGCCAGTCGGTCTCCTTGCGCCGTCCACTTGGGTACTATCCATTCTGGATCTGCGGGCACTACAGGAGGAAGTTCTCTGTCTAGACGAGGTTTGTTCTGCATACGTCCCCACAAATAACCCACACACAAATGAAGAGTTCGCCAATCTTTCGGTGCCCCGTCGAGCAACCTTGTTAGCTCGGGTACAAAATGTCCACATAGTTGAACGTCATCTTGGGTTATCAAGACCAGAGAATCGTCCCGTGGAGCCAGGCGCGAGCCCCATGTCAACTTGGCGAGTAGGAGCCTCTTTATGCACGTGTTTCTGCTTTCAGTATCACTAAAAATTTGCGGAATTACGACCAAATACAGCATCGGGTGCCATTTCTCTTCTTGTATCCGCAGATTTGCTAAGCGCCGCCGTGCTACTACGCTAGATTTTCCTCCTTCGCTGATCCATAAAAGAGGCTCTTTCATTTTTCATATCCTTGGTATTTTCTAGTTCGGGAAACGTGCGAGTGTTCTCAGCCTTCAGGAGCGGGTCCTTCGGACTTCCAATGCTTCATTATCATCGGCAGCAGCAACCAACCAACCAAAATGCCAATTATAAGAGCTCCAATGATCCACATCCAGGCGTGTTTCATGCTACCACCGTACAGGCGTACTATCCCCTCTGCCGGCAGCTGTGCATACGGGTGAGTAGTGCTCTCTTCATCCTCACATCTCCTGCATCTGGGAGATTCCATACCATAGCATCTTTCTGGAGAGTCTTGCATAGCTTTTAAAGGACTAAGATTTTTTTTTCGGCCTTCCTATGATGGACACCACTATATTACCTGTTCTACCGCACCTGTTTAAAGCCGCACCTAAGCCCATTCCTGCAACGTCACTCCGACTCACGCAAATACCGGATCCGTATGTAACGTTGAAGCTGGATGGTTCACGGACACTCCTGGTGTGTAACGGGAAAACTGTGCAAGCGTACACCCCACAGGGTTTGGAGCAGATCGTCACCGATCAAAGTCAAGAAGCCGAAACGTGTTCTCAGATAAGCATTCTAGATACAGAGAGGATCAACAATCATTTCTATGTGTTCGATGCTCTTTTTGTGAAGGGGGTGGACGTTCGCCATCTTCCGACTTTAGCTCGACTACGCGAGGCGAAAGGAATATTACCTGCGTGCGCCCACCTCAAGCGCTTGCATTGGGGACCGAAGCAGAGTATCACCGACACCGTTTATCGCCTCATGCAGTCGCGCCCTAAACTTGCCGATGGTAGTCGGATGGATGCGATCGAAGGGTTTATATTTGGCAGTTTGGCAGCCCCTTATCAACAAGATCACCTGAAATTTAAGTTTGCTATCACCTGCGACTTTCTCGTTACAAGCACCAGCTGTCGTTCGTCTAACTCGACTACATGCAACGTTCGTCGTCTAAACCTTTTTGTGCAGTATATGCAGACCCTGATACCCTTTAAAGGCTACATTGGCACTCCAAACCATGCGTTTGTCGCAGCCGATTCTCACGCGCATTCCTCTCTACCTCTTGGTGACTTTGAGCTGCACGCCAACGTGATAATGGAAATGAAGCTAGTGGCAGGATATTGGGATGTAATTCGGCGGCGATACGATCGCCTCAGGCCCAACACCCTGCGAACTGTACAAGAAAACATCGAACTGCAACAATCGAGACATAGCGACATACATATGTTATTGCATGCATTCTCGAGGGGGAGTTCTAGCGTGAGTCCGCTGGATCATATCTCTAACGCAATGCTCCGCGCAGTCGGCACATGCGGAGCGATTATAGCCATACAAGAAGTACCCGCGATGTTTTTGCCTCATTACGACGACTTGAAGAGGGAACTAGACAAAGCCGCAGACCAGAGTAGTCAGCTCGCAGTGGTGACTACTCTGGTCAATTATCAGATTTTGTGTACACCGCCGAAAGCAACTCGCTCACTTGTCATGACTGTGAGTGAAGTTGCACACGAGGCTAAGCACAGAGGGTGGAAATGCACATCTCTATGCAGCCTCCGCGCCCGAGATTTCCTGGTAGGCAATTACGATTTGCCGGAGCACATCACAGGGGCACTAGAGAATGTGGTGTTCTTGCTCCTGCGCAAGACACGCGACATAGAACCAGCGCCTCACTAGGGTTCTCTACATGTTCCCACTTCTACACACGGGCACTGTCTGATACTCTCTGTGAACTCCCTCGCAATCCATTAGCGGCTTGTTGGTGCGTTGATTCACTGCATTATGCACAGCGCACCACATGCGCGACAAGTTTTCGCCGCTTTCACAAGCGGCGGAGACGTCAAGGTTCCCCAGTTCCTTCGCCAGATGATGACTGCACGTTTGGCACGGCAACATGGACGGCAGGGACGACACAAAGGCTACGCATGCTTTTTGTTTCTCTGTGCTGGGGTTGCTCGGGTATGTGCTAGCCGTTGTATGTAGAGTCCACCAGATACCAGGTCCAAATATTTCAGGTAGCGTGGCAGGATACGACAAGCAGACATCTTCGTATCCCGAGCCGCCTTGGAAAGAAGAAGCAATATGCATTGCGCGCGTAATTTATTATGTAGGTATGCAAGAGTATGCACAAAGACGCAAACTATTTTTATGGCTCAGAGCTCAGAGAAGCTGACCGTCTGTTTTCGTGTTCTTAATCATGCAGCTGCAATTGACGGACTCTAAGTCGGCGGCGTCTTCGACAGCCGCGTCGTCTTCTTCCTGCAATGCTAGTGCTCCCCAGGGGGCGTCTACCCACCTCGGGATGTTTGTACCGCATCTGGTCTGCAAGAAGCCCGAGCCGAAGCAGTCAGCGCGTAGCACTAGCGCGTACGAGCTTGCCTCTGCGGACTTGGCCGCAGCGTACTCCTGCGAACGCTGCGGTTCTGTTTGCAACATCAGAGCTTACACCTCTTGCATTTGTCAGCATTGCCGTTGGCGTGTCTTGCGTAAAACAGAGGCGGTGCAAGGTGGTCGAGTTTTCTCAACAGATTGAAAATCAGACCATAGGAGTGACGCGCTGGGGTCGATTTCAACAAACAATGGCAACTACGTACGCCATTCATATTAAGCCACGCTCCACTGCAGGGTTTGTCCAGACATCTGATCCCCTAGGTGACGGCCTGCACATTCCAGTCACTGGTTTTGTGGATGTTGGTGCGACTTCCGAAAGCGACATAGAAGGTGCACTTGAGCTTATATACCAAAATATACTGACGGCCTCTAATGGGGTGTTGTGGAGACCTACGACAGATGGAGGATCGAAAGCCATATCGGCACCACAGAAAGGAAAAACCAACGACACACAGCTCAGTTGGTTCTTGAATCTGTGCTGCTTGCAAGGAACTCTAGGCCAGATAGCAGCTCAAATTTTCAATTCTGGTTCAGGGCCGCTCTCCGCATTCCAAAGCAGCCTCTTTCCGCGGCTGCAGAAAACACCCTACGGTATCGACACAGATAATCTGGGAGCATGGCAGATGGAATTGCGGCCCGAGACTGGTACGTTTACTCGCCTGGAAGTGGAAGCGCGTAAGCTAGCCATTCGTCTCGAGCTGGATACGTGGTATATTGCGCTTATGAAACTAACACCTCCGGCTACCCTCCCAGAGTCAATATGGCCTTCTGACCCAGACCTGGATGCGGGTACAGGTCTGGTATATTCGCCTTTCTTAAGCCTTCTGCCGCCTTCCATATATCCTCCAGGTGGCGAGCAGTGCGACCAAGAAAATCGTCGGCAAATTGGACCTTTCCCTCCCGGCCCGTGCGCGCCGCCTAATTCGGGCTGCTGCAATGGCTGCTATTTCCCGATACGCAACTACCCAAGTTGCTGCTTTTCACGCACAAATTATCCACTCGCGCGCTGAACCTCCTGGCTAAAACATCCTATAATCCTAATATTCGTATATAGATACTTGTCTTCACGGCGTAGTAGTAAACTGCGTAGTCATGCACATTCCCTATTCTCTCGAAGCGGGTGGATTGGGAAAGACGCTTCCTTGGGGATATGTATACGAGAACGGTGCATATCCGCCAAATTTACAAGCTTATCCTCCCTCGGCACATCATAATGGTGTTCCTGTGGAAAGAGGTCTCGCTTTTTTGGCGGGTCCGTCTGAGGAGCTGCGTTCGCGCGTACGCTGCATTGCTAGTTCTTGCGCACGTTCACACTCGCAAGAACTCCAACGCAACGCTTGCCAATGTTCGGCGTGGCAATTTGCGTGCACACTAAGCAACGAGGTATCTCATGAGCCCATGGCTAATCTCTGTCGCTCGCTGGGGAGCGCCACCTCCCCATGTGCCACCGTGACTCCCGAACTTCTCCAGGCCACTGGCGCTACGACGGCGCTACCTGTCGTTAATACGTGTTTCCCCGATCCTACAGTGCATGCGGTGCCCCGCTCCATTGAAATTTTGCAGAATCTCAGCCGCTGAGATCCTGCAACTCTTTGAATGCAGGAAGCTGTACTCCGATCGACGCTAACGCGGAGTATGCTTCGTTGAAGAGTTGGCAATTTTTGGGATAATCTGTAGTGCTCTGGTATATATAACGCAATCCACGGAAGTATGGTCTTATGCGTGTGAAACTCGACATGTACTCTCCGAAGGCCCTTTCGATTATGCGCTAGTCGATATGATTTTCAAACTCTGAGGACAAGTACTTGTTGAGTTCTGCGAGTTCTGCGCAGGGGGAGGGCGAGCCGGCTGGCGGGATGTCTCTGAAATTCCTAGTTGGAAATCTTGCTTTGCACTGCACCACAATGCGCCTCACTTCTTCTCTGGGCAGACGGTTGACCTTCCCCATATGGTCTCCAACCTGCGTGTGCGACGCAGCAGTGTGCTGGAAATACTGAAGAAGGTCGCTCCTTGCGGAGCCGTCTGTTATATGAATGTCGGGGTCATTGCACATCCGTGCTGCACTGCCGTCTGAGCGTATCAGCTCGATACACAACGCACCAGCTCCGAACCGCCTAGTGCCCGGAGTGCAGCGTAACAAACAATGTGAATTGAACGGGTCTTGTATTAGCAACCAATCAAAATTGTATACGAACATTTTGGAATTTCGAGTTGGCGGCCACGTGCGCAAAGGCATTCGCAGCTGTAGCTTGATATTCGTAGGCCCGATGCCGGGTGCCGCTTGCAAAGATCTTTCTTTCAGCCCTCCTTACGTACGCTGATGTTTTGGGCCCGCTCTTGCGCTATTATGCTACGCCGTTTAGTTTATAAAAAAATCAAAATAGAAAACCATACGCGACGCGCTTCAGACTCGCAGGCTTTTTCAAAAGTCTGCGCCGCAACAAACAAACTTTCTTTGTATTACTTTGGGAGAATACACTACCTCGCAAACCAAAAATGCCTCACTCCAGTTCGCGCGGTTCCTGCTCTGTAGGATTTCCAGATCCTCGGCGTTTGGCGAGCATGCAAGATGAGTGTGTCTCTAAATGGATGGTGCGCATGACGGAACCAGAGAGTTGTGTATCCCACTTCGCGGGCGTGGCGTCGCCTGGGTGTTCAGCCGCTGAACTAGAAGGAGCCTGTAGAGAGACTGCCAGGCGATTCACCAAACGCGACGCGGAAAAGCTGTGTAGAAATATTCAGGCCGCTCATCAAGATTTTTGGCCTGGATTTTGGAGAGGAGAGTGGAATCACGACGATTTCTCTTGTCGCCACCGCCGCGGAGACAACGATGATGGGCTAGGTGCTTCTCTTTGTCGTTACCAGCAAGGAAACAATGAGGATTGGATTGCGGCTTCTCGTCGTCATCGTCGAAGAGACGATGACGACTGGATTGATGCTCTTCGTCGTCTTCACCGAGGTGAAGACGACGAAGGCTGGTTTGCGGCTTCCCAGAAATCTGTTCCCGCACTTCTTTAAAAAAATAGCAATGGTCCTCACGAAGGGGGAATTGATTGGCATGGGCGGTGTTTTTTGCCTTACAGTGTTTGTGCTGTACGTGTTCGTCTTGCTCCACCATCACGCTAGACGCGCCCGTCGCAACGCCCTGAAGCAGCCCCAGACACAAGCTCTGCCTACGGGAAGTCTGCCTGCTACCGAGTTACCCATTCAGTTGATATTTGCTTCGATGCTAGTCCGCAAAATCGCTAACGATACACTTACCGAGCCCTTTTATGACCGCGAGCTGGCAGATACTTCTCGATATTATCTCATTCATCCTATGTCGTTGTCTTCAGTTTGTGGCGAAGGTATGGATGTGGTCTTTGTGGCTCATTCTTCTCGGAGTGCAACTACTCTGCTATGCAGGATGTTGGATGCACGGGGAGGTGTGTCCACCATAAGAGAGCCGAGTTTGTTGACCCATTTACTCCAAAGTGCTAACGAGATGCCAAGCCCGCACGAGTGCAGCGATTTTCTCTTAGCACGGGCGGTACTGCAGTACTTTGTGCAGTACTCAAGCTCGCGCGGTCATCTCACCACAGTAGTGAAGCTGCCATCCGTAGCTTCGAGGCCTGGCGTGCTTTCTTTGTTGGACTTGGCATGTCCCTCCGCTAGAAAAATTAGTGTGCAGCGGAAGACCGAGGATATTGTGGAAAGCTTACGGAGAACCATAACTCCGGCCGAGGAAAAACTGACTTCCGAAAAGATGGTCGTGGCCACGCAGCACAAAACACGCGCTGCGAATGACTGGGCGGAGATGTTCGTTACCTACGATGACATTGTGTTTGACTTGCAGGGACCCGCCAAGATATGTGCAGCATTTGGCCTGCCGCACCCTTCAGAGGACCAGGCAAGGAGAATGCTGCTGGAACGCCGCATAGATGCCAAGACAGGAGCGCCGCGTTAAAACAGGCACTAGTGTACGCGGTCGACTAATGCTCTTATAATAATGTCTTGCTCCTCAGAAAGATCGCACAGCATCCCTAGATACTTGTTCACCTGGTCTCTGTCTGCACCTCCGCCCTCCTCGCATAGGCGTTTGGCTGCACGAAAGCCAGCCGAGGCTTCTACGTTGTGGAGAAGCGCAATGAGCGCGTCTGTATCCTGTCGAGACATTTCTGCTTGCACTTGAGCGTCGCCGGCCATTCGTGTAGCGGCGTGTGTAATCTGCTTTTGGCTGTGCGATCCCATCGCACTCTCAGGCATGCTCATTCTTGAAGCAAGACACACGACGAGCAGGCCAAGCAGAGCAAAGGTGCTTGATTGTACGAGCGTGGGAGAAAAAATAACGCTACTACGATCGGACAACATCTTCAATAGCATGTCTATCTTTGATGACATAGCTCTATTTTTTACCAACCAGCTTGAGTACAAGCATGATCCCTAAGAAGATCAAGGCTCCGATCAACAACACTTTGGTTATTTTTTTCCACACGGGAACTGGCGGAGGGGGCGGGGGCGGCTGCGGCTGGGGGACATCGGCGTGGGGCGCCAGAAAGGGTTCCGACGATGGCGACAGAGGAATTATTTGGCATGTGAACACATTGCTTTCGGTTTCGTGCGCACAGGTACATGTCATGTCCGGACTACTTACGTACCAAGGATTATGGCCATAGTTGTTGTGGTCACATCCTAAAAACAATCTGATAGTTCGATTATCGGCTCCCATATTGCGGAGCTTTCCTCCAAAGGTGAAAGCCAGTTGGTCGGGCTGTTTATTGGGTTTGCGCAAATTGTAATCGCAGTTTGTAACAGTGCGATGCGTTGGCTGGTACCTTGCAATCTCGCCCTCGAACCATTTGGCCAAATCGTCCGTAGCCTTGATTTCAGTATTAAAAGTAAACGTGAGGCTGCTATCGCCATCCCCGCCTCGCTTCATCTGTACACCGGGTAGAGATTTTTTTTTGTAAGATACTACGCAGGTCTCCGGATCTAGTACAAAATCAGTCCCAGCTGTTACTATACCAGAAGAAAAATTGAGGGTGACATCCATAGCATGGTAGGTGACGTCAGGGTCGTCATCTCCACGATATCCACAATCATACGTTTTGATGCTGTCAGACATTGTGTTTTTTTGTTTGTAATATATCATCCTTGAGCCGCACACCTTCGCGTCCAGTTATGTACATTCCTTATATGTCTGCGAGGAAATGCTGCAGCTGTACTCTCGTCTTATCTTGGTCGGCATCATTCCCAGTTGAGATGGTTAGACGAGGATGCAAAGAGAAGCGTCTAGCAGTCAGTACGGGACGCTGGTATGTACTACGTCTAGAACGCTCGGTAAGAATGAATGAGCTTAGGAATCACTTCTGTAACTGGCGAATGCAATGTCTAGACACGAGCAGACATATACAGCGGAAGCTAAGTGTCTTGTCGTACAGGATAGCTATGCGTATGGCGTTCGAAGTAAGAACGCGTTCTTACTTCTCAGCGTGGCGCGAATTATGCCATGTGCAGTGGCGGCGCATTCCGCCGCCTCCTGGTTTGACCTTGCCTTCTCAGCTCTGGCAATAGCATAGACCGCACTTTTGCCGTTTCCATACCTTCTCATCGAACGTTCACTTCTACTTTATGCGCGTTAACATTTACATAAATTTGTTGGCGCTACATATGCGACCCCTTCAGTTTTTCACTATGCACATGTTACGCAAGTGTTGCTGGAGGAGCGGGGTGCAGAACGATGAAGACAGCTGCCCCCCCCCAGTGACCAGTCTACGGCGGGGGGCTCCCGTGTTGAGATGTATAAAAAAAGAAAATGAGCAAACCCGCCCCAGACCACTCGTACGAAGTACAGACATAAACTCTGCGCGTCTCTCCGTTGTACCCGACTCAGATAACATTTCTGTAATATAGACCGTACCGTAGACTGTAGTGATGCAGATCTTGCTGATTTTCACGAAGCTAGCCCTTAAGCTTTGACTAAGGAGCTAACTTGAAGCGCGCAATTGTAGCTCTACCCACGCGTACGTCTTCTCCATGCCTTCGCGAAGCGTGGTGGTGGGACCCCAGCCGATCTTTTCGACAAAAAGAGCATTATGCGAGGTTCGACCGCGTACACCTTCAGGTCCAGGAATATTGGCGATCTTTATTTCGCCCTTACAGGCTATGTCGGCAACCATGTCTGTCAGCGCATTTATGGTCACCATCTCCTCTGAGCCGATGTTGACAGGTCCCGTGAAATCCGAATTAACTAAACGTCGCGTCGCCTCTATGCAGTCGTCTATATAGAGGAAGGACCTGGTTTGTTGTCCATCCCCCCAGATTTCTACCATCTTCTGCCTACTCTCCAGTTTTGCGATTTTGCGACAGATGGCAGCCGGCGCTTTCTCACGCCCTCCTTCCCACGTGCCTCCTGGACCATAAATGTTGTGATATCGCGCTATGCGAACGGGTATACCATAATTACGGGAATGAGCTAAGTACAACCTTTCCGAAAATAACTTTTCCCACCCATATTCGGAGTCGGGATTTGCTGGATATGCGCTGTCCTCGCTGCAGACCGGATTATTAGGATCCATCTGGTTGTGCTCTGGATACATACATGCGGATCCCGCAAAGAACACCTTGGTGTGCGAGACTTTGTGCTCAGAGTTCAGTTGCTTAAGAGTGTTCAGTACATTGATGTTGATAAGAGCAGAGTTGCACAGTATATCCGCATCGTTGTCTCCAGTGAATACAAAACCCGCTCCACCCATATCCGCTGCGAATTGATAAACTTCGTCGAACACGCCCGTAAGATGCAGTGGCACTTCTTTGTAATAGCAGCCCTCGTACCCGTGGAATCTCAGAACACGGTCGGCAATCCGTGGATCTCGCATGTCTGCGGTAATGAATTCATTACTGTGCGAGCTCTCATAGGCGGCGTGCTGCCGGTCCACGCCTCGCACCCAGAATCCTTCGTCAACCAATCGCTTCACCATTGCATGACCAATAAACCCTCCTGCTCCAATTACTAATGCTCTCCGTTGTCGCGCCTCGGGCCGACAGTCCGCTGTCATCGTCTTTGACATTAAGATGGTTTTAATTATCTTTATTATCTTTATTATCTTTTCAACGTTTACCGAAGACTATTGTGGACACAAAGTTGCACTCTTCTGGAGTCCACGGCGTCGACTGGCTACACATCCGCCGATGCTATTTTGCCGGTGGAGAATCACGACAATACAACTGCAGATACGCCTTGCAGACTCATAAACTTTTGGGTGCGCCATGGAGCTTCTACATAAGAGTAATTCTGATGATCAGAGAATTCTCAGTTGACCTCTTAGCTAGCTCGAGCGGGTTTAGAAGCTTCCAGATGGCTTCTGCGGTGTAAAGAAGAGGAGGCGGCTAGACTAAAACCACTAGCAGCGCTATGGAACGAGCAAACCAGATTAGTCTAATGGCCACGGACTGGTTTGCACAAACATCGTGTTATTCTTACCTAGCCTATATAAAAATCATAATATGCAGGTCGCACGCGGTAAACGAAGTGCGGAGAAATCAAAACGTATAGGTAGATTCGCCCGAAGTGATTTGAAGAAACGCGAGAAGAGCGGCGAGAAGAGCGGCAAGAAAATGAGCGGCGAGAAGAGCGGCAAGAAAAAGAGCGGCGAGAAAAAGAGCGGCGAGAAAAAGAGCGGCGAGAAAAAGAG